>Ga0181377_1000654_pt1 | contig 12488 bp, 18 predicted proteins | sample LowvirmetaG_9_FD_130160 | JGI IMG/M metagenome (GOLD analysis project Ga0181377, IMG submission 130160) | Marine viral communities from the Subarctic Pacific Ocean - Lowphox_13 viral metaG | ecosystem: Environmental > Aquatic > Marine > Oceanic | place: Subarctic Pacific Ocean | collected...
AGTCTGGTCTTCCCATTTTAAACTACCTATCGCAGAAAAACCACTTGTTTGTTGAATACTAGAAGTGCCAGTTTGAACCAATGAACCAGTGACATCTAAGTTAGTTGTAGCGTTTATTTGACTTGCTGCTGATATGATAAATACACCAACAGCTGTTACGTTTGTCGATGCGGTAATATTTGATTCACCAACATCAATTTGTGTGCCTACTGCACTAAGACTTGAAGATGCTGCCATAATAACGCCACCAATATCTATTTGAGTACCTACAGCTGTTAGGCTAGATGTTGATGATATGCTTGTCGCACCAAACTTAACTATGACTGCATCTGATGTAAGACCAGATGTTGCTGTTATAGATGATGCACCTTGTATTGGGACGAGTCCAACTGCTGTGACATTAGAAGAAGCTGTTATTGATGCTTCTCCAGTTACAGGTACAACACCAACCGCAGTTAGGTTTGATGTTGCTGTGATTGAGCTTTCAGCTAATTCAAATTGTGGTGTTCCCCAGTAAGACTTACCGTATCCACCAAAACCATAGCCAACTGAAGCCATGTTATTAAGCTACAGTTATGTCTATAGCACCTGCATTAAATCTAAATACATCTCCAGTAGAAACAGTTTTGCTAGTGGTTAAATTACCATAAGCAAGTAAGTTACCAGATGATGAAGCGTCAAAAACACCTACTGCAACAACAGTACCATAATTAGCTGTAGCTGTTGGGTATTCTATTGCTGATGTGTTTGAAGCTGTATCAGCAGATATGGTAAAAGCTGCTGTTTGTCTTGCATAAGCTCCGCCAGAAACTTCTGTACCACCACCAGTATCACTTGGTGCTGATGTATATAATGCTACATATAATGTTGCTGGAGCTGTATAGGCTGATCCACCAAATACATGACCAACAACTTTGTTTTCTAAATAATTTGAAAATCCAGCCATTCTATTCTCCTTTATTAATTACCGTAGTAATAATTTCTTTTTTGTTTTTTTCCGTAAGTTCTTCTTCTCATCATTAAAGAACCTTTACCAAATGCAGCCTTTTCTTGCTCGAGTCTCATTTCTTCTAATGCCTTCTCAAACTGTTGAGTGAACATTGGTATTCTTTCATCTTCCATTAAAAAAATAGAAGCGTGTTTTAACGCACCATATAAATAAACATCTGGGTGCGAGACTGATACAAAGTTACTTGTATTGGAATCACTTAATGCAGATATTTTAGCATAGTAAGTTAGTTGTAGGGTATATTCTCCATCAGGAGTTGGTGCTAATTCTATAGAGTCATCAACCATTGCAAAGTAAACTGGTTGACCTACAGAGTTGTTGTTTGATTTTCTATAGACATCTAATGACTCTATAGATTGTTGGAATAAAGGACTGAAATCGTTTGATGTAATTTCTACATTAATTGCCTCTATCCAATCTGTTGGAACTGTTAAATATTGTGAGTCAGCTGTAGCAGTTGCTCTTTTAATCATGTCTTTGGTTCTTAATCGTCTATTAAGTTCCGCTTCGACATTATCGATAAACGTATCTATATCAGACGTTAAATCTGATCTATTAAGATAATTTGCTATTGCTGTTTTTAATTCTGCATATGTCATACTTTACCTTGCCAAGTTCTAAATACTTTATTATCTGGGTCGTTGAGCCATTGTTTCCATTTAGCTCTATCTTTTGACCAGCCTTCGCGTAATGCCTTTTGCCAAATCACCATAGGGACTTCAGCAATGTGTCGCATATCTTTTCCAGGCTTAAGTGTATTGTCTCTTAGTTTCTTAACGTGGTCAATGACGGGAGCAACATCTTGAGTCGTATGATAAACCAGCTTGTCATCTTCGGTAATGAACTCTGATTTATAACCAGTTTTATGGTCGGTGATTGTACGTTTTGTTGCCATATTAAATAAGGGCGGGAGAGCCGAAGCTCTCCCTAATTCTAACTAACTTATGAAGTAGTTAAGTCAGCAACTATACCGTGAGCAGCTTCGTTGCTCATTTCTAGTCCGTACTCAGTCACAATCATCTTAGTTTGGGCATCCCCGACAGTAGCGATATCAACTGTTTTAAAGTCTCTTAAGAAAGAAACTTTAGCATAGTCTGGATCAACTAATAATAGTGATCTTTCTCTACTGAAGTTAGATGGAATGATTTTTAACTCACCAAAGTCTGAAGCATAAATAGAAACAGAAGCCTCTACTGTGTTTGCATCAACCATTTGTCTAGCTGTACTTCTGCCTGTGAAACCAGATATTTTCTGCTTGTTTACAGGGCCACAGATTGCCATTGAAGGCTCTCCACCGTTTGTGAAACAAGATTGTAATACTGCTTTAAGTAAAGTTTCAGTTAAAGCTCTTTGAGTTCCGTCTGTTGGAGCTGTTCCGCCACCAGTAGGAGCGCCTGATGCTGCTTTACTGTAATTGGATTTTATCCAAGATTCAAAGCCACCAGTTTTTCTAGCTGTTGTTGCGTTACCAGTTGTTTTACCACCATTTTGACAGAGAGCTGTTTCCATGTCTCTTTTCAATGCTTTAGCCATAATAGCTAATTGATGAGCCATTTCTGACTTCTTACCAGCTGGGTCAGATGCTTGTTGAGAACCAGATACAGTTGCATCTCTTGAAGAGATCATTGCAACATTACTAACTCTAGTTGTAGCAGTAGAAGCTGAAGTAGCTCCGTCTAATCTAAAGCCTTCTAGTTCACCAGCTGCATCAACAGTTGGTAGAGTTTCTGTTTGCCAATCGAAAACTACGTTCTTGATTGAGTTTTTACCAATAGCACTCATAAAAGGAGTAGCTTGTGGTGAGATGTTATAAATTACGTCACTCAGTTGTTCTCTATCAGAAGTCGCTGAGTAAGTATCAAATGCGTTTGTTACTTTTGCCATGATATTTAATTCCTATGTTTAAAAAGTTTATATTAATTGTTCAAATAATTTAGCTGCGTCCTGAACCTTTCCAGTCTTAGCTAATTTTTGACGCGCTCTTTTCACAGGAGTTGTTGTCTTAGGTACGTTTGAAGTGCCAGGTCGAGCGGTTCGAGCTGCCGCTTTCTTTTCAGTTGGTTTCACTTTAGTCGCTTGTTGTGTCTTATGTTGTAGCCATGCGTTTCTTAAACCAAGTAAAACTCGGTAGTCATAAACACTGTCCATCTCTTGAGGTGTGTACCCCAAAACATTAACACCATAATCACGAATTGCCATCTTTTCTTTTGATGCCATTTCGTTATCTTGCCATTCTGGTATTTGTTCAAGCAGTTGTTGATTACCGTATTCAACAAATTGTTGAAGTTTCTTTTGCTGTTCCGCTTGAGACTCTTGTTGGAGTCTTTGTGATTCAGCTTGTACGGCTTGCAACTTTTGCTTTTTCTCATTCCAGATGTCTTTTTCACGGACATAAGCAATAGGGTCTGCTTCATAAAGTGCTGACCAATCTGGCTCGTTTTCTAACTCGCCCCTCAAAGTCGATTCCATCTTTGGTAACAACTGTGAGTAAATTGCGTCTTTTTGAGAAACCTCTTCTTGTTGTGCTTCAATAGCTTTTCGCTGTTGAGCTAACTCTTGAGTTTTTCTCGTATAATCTCTTTGGCGACTGTATCCGTTTTGGAGTTCTTCAAGCGTGACCTCTGTATCTTCACCATCTACTTTAATTGTATATAGCTGTGGTTGCTCGGACTCCTCTTCTTCTACTTGATCTTCTTGAGGTTCGTCTTCATCTACATCTTCTTCAAGCTCTTCTTCGTAAGGTTCGTTATCTTCGATAACTTCATCTTCGTTGACTAGCTCTTCTGATGCCTGTTCTTCTATTTCGTTTTCTGGTTGCTCGTCTGGAGTCAAAAAACTTTCAAAAGATTGTTCTGTCTCTTGCATGTTTGTTTGTAAACCAATCGGCTTTGCGTTGTTGGTCATAATCATTCCTTAAAAATGTAAAGTAATATTTTAACAATACTTAGTTAAATTTTACACAACTTTGTGCAATCTTCCTAATTGGGCTTTTGTAATTTTACCCTTCTCTACGATTATACGCAGATGTCTTTCGACCTCTGGTAGTAGTTTGATTGCTTTGTGTAAATTTTCTCTTTTACTTATATCATCTTGCTTAGATGATAACCATAAATTTATGTATTCATTTTTAAGTTCTTCGATTGCTTTTGTGAAAGTTTCAGCGTTAAGAATTAACTCTGCTTCGTTTGAATTTAAAATATCTTCTTGTGATGGCATAAATGTTTAACTTAGATTATCTAATACTCTTTGAATACCAGCTAGGTTTAATCCTTGGTAGCCTTTTGGTTGTTGTTGGTCACTAACAGAGCCACTAAATATATCTCTTAATGGTATTTCTTTTGGGTCTTTATCGTCAAATATTGTTACGCCACCAATGCCTGTGCCAAAGTAACTAGGGTCATCAGCAAACACACCATAAGGACTTGGTTGTCCTGTAGGAATTGCAGACGAAGATTCAAAAGGATTTTGAATACTGCCAGAGTTAATATCGGATTGTGTAAATCCTGTTGGATAAGCAGCTGAATAACTTTTGCTTGGCGCAATCATACCAGGTACGTTTGAGCCTCCAGCTATTTGTTGAGCATAACCTAATCCAGTACCATAATTATTAGGAACATTATAGGTTCCATAAACATCAGCATTTCGACTAGGTGTTCGAGTGTATTGATCGCTGGTATTTTGGTTGTTATCACTACTATCAGTAATGGTAGCTGAGTCGTATATAGAAGGGTCTTTTTCTTGAGTGGTCATTCCTGGGTTAAACATATCATTCTCTACAGAAAATCTAGGATTACTTTTTTTTGAGTCAATATTAAAATTATCTAACATACCCAATCCAGGAATAGTTAATTTTGCTATACCCTCCATAACATTAGGTACACCAATATTAATTGCTCCGCCTACAGGATATTCTTCTAAGTATGCTTCTTGATGTAAAGGACTTTTGGTTATAATGTCTTGTATTTCTGTTTGATATAAATTTCTTCCAGAGCCATCACCTGCATCTATATTTTGAAGTATGTCTTTATTTTGTTGAAGGTCTTGTAATTGGCTTTTAACAATATCTTTCATCATGTCTTCTTGAAGCATATCGTTAGAAACACTAAAACCTGGTTGTCTATCGCTAGACATTTGATTGGTTACTGCTGGTAGAGATGGTACAGAAAAAATAGAAGGAACATCTACAGCTGGTTCTCGCACAAACGAAGGCGCATAGTCTCTGTTGTTATTTAAAGAGGGAGTAGAGTAATCTATTCCGCCCATTCTAAAATTTCCTTGTACTGCCATAATTTATTCCTACCCAGCTATTAGTTTATCAATTTTTTCATCTAATTTGTCTAATCTATCGAAAATTCTTTGCATATCTAAATGAAGGTCTTGTTTGGTTGCGTATCGTGAAGGTATTTCTTCTCTGGTTTTATTGAGGAGTATTTCTACTCGTTGGATATCTGAAGCGTTAGTACGAATACTATAGATAATAGGAACATACACTAACGTAATGATTGCGTTCCAAAATAAAATCGGGTTGTCCATTAATAACTCCAAATATGTGGTCTTGGTCTGTTTGGTTGTTCTTCCGAAATATCTAAATGTATAAATCGAGAATTGCCTTTTTGGTTTACGCCAATACCAGTAAATCCATAATCTCTAGCTTTCGATACAATCTGGAGTGCTTTATCTCCTCTTACATATACATCGGCAGCTAGTCCTTCTGCATGAGTTCCTGGAGTTTTCTTCTTCGCTTCTATGGGGTGGTCTTCACACCTGTACCCAGAGGTTATAACAAAGGGAAAATCCAGCTCTGTTCTTAGTGATTGTAACTTATTTATTAGTTCGTGTGAAATACCATTTTTACCACAATGTTTGCAAGCAAACTCTTCTTCTTTAAAGTTTACCCAAGACATTATTTTCCTACGCCCTTGACTCGCTCGTATGATCTGAGTCCACCAAGACCAAGCATACCCATAAGGACGGGTAGCATAGTTGATGTATCTGCTTGCGGTACGATAATGCCAAAAGGAGCTGCGAGAGGACTGATTAAAAAGTTTACCGCAAAACCACAAACACAAATCCAAGCTGTTGCCGGTCGCCAAGAAGATTGAAACCAATTACCTTTAGCTTCTTCTTTGTTGACATCTATTTGTGCTTTAGCGATTTCATGGATATGTTTTTCAGACATAGTTGCAATTTCATGTGCAATCTTTTGTTTCGTGTCTGCGTCTGGAATAAACTTATCAAGAAGTTCGCTTACTGGTTTTATTAGTTTTTCTATCATAATTTCTTAGTTTGATTAATGCTTTTAATTTGGAAAAAGAATTAACTGTTTGTTTTTTTGGTTTCTGTTGTTTTGTATTCATGTGAATATTTATTAAAAAGTTTGTCTGCTTTTCTTTTAAAAGACCATTCTAAAAATTTACCAAGTAAGTAAGACAAGCTACTTTTAAGGTCTAGCTTTTTTCTTAGCTCTTTCACTTAACTCGTTAAAATGAAATAGCCTTACACTTGTTGCGGTGTGATTTTTATTAGAATGTAAATGTCCGTTAGGCATTTTGTGAGAATTACCTTTGTGTTCAGTTCCATCTCTTTTGTAATGTTTTACGCCTTTCATAATTAATATTTCTTTTTAGTTTTTTTAGTTTTCTTTTTTGGTGGTCTACCTTTTGTAGTTCCGTATGTTCCTTTTCCTTTTGGCATAATTATCTCCTTTTTTTTGCGGTTTTTTTAGCTTGTTTAAATGCTCTGTTCGTTGGTGCGCCTTTTGCTCCTTTCTTTCGCATAGTCTCACCAGACCCAGCTTTAATTCTTTTTCTCTTCGCATTAATATTTGCGTATAGTCCTTTTCCTGGCATAGTTATCTCCTTACCATTTTTTGCAAGACCAATATCTCGCGGTTAATTTACTAGGCGGATTAGTGTCGCACTTATGCCTAGCTCTAAATGATTTACGTCTTGCTGGCTGATCTTTTTTAATTGTCATTTTAGGATCACCAAAGCGAATAAGTTTTATGGTTTCACCGACCTTTGCCAAGACAGCAAACTTCTTTGACTTTCCTGGTGTACGTTTAGGTTTATTATATCCAGCGAACCTTTCGCCTCTATAAGTTATTGCCATAGTTAATGTATTAAAGTTACTTTAGAAGATATTAGTTCTGAGTCGTGAGGTATCTGTAAAAATATCCTTGCTACTCTTTTAGCGTCTTCCAAGCTCTTAGCTTTTATATCGTTACCGCAGTAGATAAAATCTCCGTCAAGAAATTCTAAGTCGTAAATCTTATCCGATTGGTTGGTTATTGCCATTGGTAAACATTCCTTGCGATTGGTTTTTTGCTACCTGTCTAATCGCTTCTCTATCTCTTTCCATGATTGCATTTATTTCAGCGACATTTACTTGAGCGCCATACTTAGCTTGTAGTTCAGCTATCTTCAGTTTTAAATCAGCTTCATGTTCATCACGGTTTCTGTCGTCATCCATAATGATTTTCATTCTATCTGTCTCTGCATCAATGATAGCTTTTTGTGCTAAGTTCTGAGCTTTCATTGCTTCAGCTTGAGCCAACATTTCTTCTGGTGAAGGTTTAGCTGCTTCTGGTGGTTGCGGAGGCATAGGCGGTACAGTTGTATTTATAAATGTTGTTGCATCTTTAAATCCAGCCATCTCAATCATTTTAGTTAGAGTGTTTGCATACTGCTGTAAATTAACCAAAGGATTGTTAGGGCCTAATGTTTGTAATATTTGTTCTTGCTTTTGTGATAGTGCTGTTAAGACTTGGAACTTTTCTTCGTCAGAGTTTTTAGAAATACCAACATTAATTACCATGTCTTTATCAGCATCCCAATATCTAGGATCAACAGGAATAAACTCGTTGTTTAGTCTCATCATGTCTTGACCTTCTTGGTGCTTGATTACAAGTGAGTTAACAAGTTTAAATAAATCTTTCATTCCGTCAGCAAAGTGACGACAGATAAGTTCTACTCTTCCTTGTGCGCCAGACATAGTAGCAGTTACAGCTGCGGAAGTTGTAGATTGTAATGCTTCTGCATTAAGTCCAGCGGAAGCCTTAGAAACACCTGTGCGGTTTTCTTTTGCTTCGTCAAGATAAGACAATACTGGGAAGGCTTCTTTACCAACGAAAGGAACAGAGAAAGGCTGAACCATTCCTGGCGCTCTCATTCTAATTGGTTGTCCTATGTCAGTATTAAGAACATCGTCAATATTAACTTGTCCTTCTACTATACCCATTCTCGGGAAGATGGCGTGGCCTAGACTATCAAGGGTATCTCTCATTATCTGAGATTTAGCTGCTTGAATAGGCATCAAGTAGTCCGCGGGGCATGAGCCAATGGAGGTATGTGGCTCTGGATCGGGACAGAAGAGTGTAATAGGTAAATCATCCCAGGGTGTTGAATTAACAATATTTAATCCATTCCCTACAGTGCATACTCTAATCCTTTCATCTATACCATCACCATCTAAATCATAAAAAACATAATGTTCTATATAAAGAACACTTTTACTATTACTGTCTGCTCTATCAACACCAGTAAAATCTGCGTATGGATTTCTTGCTTGTTCTAAGTCGTATGAGTCTTCATCGACTGCGCTTCCAGAACCAGCGAACTCCTCCATTTGTTCTTTGTCATATCCCATAGCCACTAAGTCGCTTACAGTCTTAACCATTCTGTGTGCAACATAAGGCGATGAGTTTAAATCTCTTGCATGTCTTGATATAAGTATTTCTTCAGTTGGTACTGCTTCGATAACCACTTGGTCTTTAGCTTTAACTCTTCTTATTTTGACATCGTAACTAGCTGGAGTTTCTTGTGTTATCTCTTCGCCAGTTTCAGGATTTATAATTGTCATGCTTTGCATTTCAATTTTTTCTTCAATGACTTCTACGTTTACGTCCATGATAAGCGCTTGATAAGCCTCTGGAGAAATGTCTGTGTATTCATGAGTTGATGCAGTAATGCTGTCATCCCAATAGGCTTTTACAAAACCAGTTTTTCTAATGAGTGCATCTTTGAACGCATCGTATAAAACTTTGAAGCCTGGATTTTTTTGTTGGATGACATAGTTAATGTAATCTGTTTGTTGTTTGGCAAGTTGTATGTCCTCTGGGCCGTGAGGTATAAACTCTACTATTTTAGTTGTACCAAAAAATGTACGCATGATGGAAGGCAACATGAATAACACGCTGTCTCTAACATCGGTTGATACAAATTCTGATTGCATAGAACTTTGAGCTGTTGGAGAATTACCAAGGTAATAATCAGTAGCGTCAGCTCTGTCCTGGTCTATTTGGTCGATAAAGTCTTTAGCGTCATCCATTTCGGATTTAAGTACGCCTTGTAGTTCTTCTTCATTGTAAGAATCTTCTACTTGTAACTCTTCGATTGCTTGATCTTTGTCGTATTCCATACTTTATTCCTGTAGTAAACCTTTCGGAGATTGTAAGCCTTGATAATAATTTTTAAATTCTGGAGTTTTATAATTCCTAGAAAACATATCAGCTTCTTCTATTGTTTTGAACTGAATTACATTTCCATTTTTTTTATTATAATTTAATGCCTCTCTCGTATCTTCAAACTTATGTAGCTTGTCTCCAATTTTTACAATCATTGGAAAAGCATAAGCATTGCCATTTTCATCAAACTCAGCAGACATTAGATGAGTGCTAACCGATTTATCTGGATTATTAATTACTCCATAGTTTTGTGGCGATAAAATTCTATCAACAAACGGAACTTGTTTGTTCTGTGCTAGTAGCTGCATTAAATTTTCTACATTGTTATTCATTTATCCCACTCTGATTATTCTTGATGTCAATGGTTTCTTGAAATTATACCCTAAAAAGTTCTCGCCACCACTAAAACTTGCAGCGGAACTTGCCATGGTTAGTGCAAGTGCGTCAGCTTTATCTGGAGACTTAACACCTCTTTTTTTCATTTCGTCTTTAGACTCTATTTTTATTTTGCCAGTTGATGTATATTTATAACTAGGTGCTGCCAATTCTGATACAAGCTCATCATCATTAGGAAGTCGGCAATTACGCAGCACCAACCAATCTTTGATTGCGAACCATAATTCAGCTCGTAAGTTTAAATAGTTTTTCTTAGTCGATGGTGCTTCTGCAACATTAACTCCTCTTACTGGTAAATTTTGTTCAGCTAGTCTATCTACAACTCCACTACCAAGACCAATTACGTCTATAAGTATTTCTTGTGGTTGTTCTACGACTGTGCTGTCGTCATATAAATTTTTAACTGCACCGCATAATTGCATTAAATCCATCGATTTAAAAGTCTTAATTTCAAGAACAGTATTACCTTGTCTTATACATAGTGCAGAATTATCGCCACCAAAACGTGCAACGTCTAATCCCCATACAATAGGTGCTTTTGTTGTTAGTGCCACGTCCCTGTCGACAGCGTTTCTTGCCAGTTCCATTGGTATGACTGAATCATCGTCAGCGTTGGGGAACTCGCCTCGTACTTCTACTCTAGCAACAGTAGAATCTTCACCGTATTGCTCGAGCATGGTTTGGAATAGTTTTTGGTCAGTACCCTCGACTGTTCGTGAATCTATTTGTTCTAGGTTCCAGAACTTACGCTTAGATGTAAAACTCTCGTAGAAAGGCCCTGTGTTTCTTCTAGGGTTAGAGAAGGTAAACCAGAAACGATTTTCTGTAGGCTCGGAAAAGAATCCTTCGGATACAGAATAGATAGGAGCTGGAATACCCGATGCTTCATCCATTATCAAACATACTCCGTAAGATGAATGAATACCTGCAAACGCATCTGGGTTTTCCTCACTCCATAATTGTGCTTGGGCGTAGTAGTAACCAGTGTCTATTTTTAAGTCTCTTTTGAGTGCTTCTTCAAACCAACCATCTGGTTTTATGGTGGTAGCAGTTTTAGAAAACCAATGATTGTTAATTGATAGTGTTAGCCACTTACCTAATTCAGCCCATGTTCTTGATCGTAGCTGTTGTTCGGTGTTTGCGGTGACGATGATGGTTGAGCCTAGTCTGGTTGATAGCATCCATAGGATTAACCATGCAACAAGGGCAGACTTTCCTATTCCACGACCAGAAGCAACTGCAAGTCTAAACATCTCTGGTGTTGGAACGCCTTTATTTCTTTGTATGTGAATTGATAAATCTTTTAAAATTTTTTTCTGCCACTCTCTTGGGCCTGTAAAATCTTCGAGGGGGGTGTCCTTCTGTCCCCATGGGAAGATAAACATCACAAAGTTGTATGGATCATCTGCAACTTGAGGTGACCAAACTTCGGTCATTAGTTGCTGTTCAGCTTCAGCACCGTATTTCATATATTTACCAAAATAATGAATAGTAGAAAATTACCAAGTCCAGCTATGGTGGTGATTTCTATTATTCCTTTTATTACCTCTTTCATATTCTACTCAAAAAAAATTAAAAAAAATTAGCGCAACAGTTACACGTAATATACCCGTGCGAAAAAATGTAAGGGGGGGTCAATCGTTTAAAATCGGAGCATGATTTGTCAGATTGTGGGCAGCCCTTACAAGATAACAGCCTTTTACTTTTGTTATCAGCCCTTTTTCTTTTTTAAATCCTTGTTAGGGAATTGCTCTCTTGCTGTAGGTATTGATTTAACAGCATTTATAATCTTTGGTTCTTTGTTATCCGCCACCTGTCCGCCTAGTCTATCTTTTGCGCCAGTTAAAACATCATTTAGATTGATAGTAGCGTGTACTGTTTCTTGTCTATCTTTATAAATATGATCAGCTCTATTTTTTAAAAAGAATATTTGAGCCTGGATATTGTTTTCAGTGGTCGCGTTGACGTACAAGGCGTTTGCCACGTCCGTAACAGCCTTCGTTTGTCCTTCCCTCATATACCTTTCAAAAAGTTCAGAATCTTTCTTACGCCTTCTTAGAGTGCTTTCTGAGATGCCCATAACTGAAGCTAATTCCGATTGATTTAAACCAAGACCTGCAAAATGTTTTAACTTTTCTAACTCCTCAGAACTGAAAGAAATAATGCGTCTACCCTTCTTGACTGGCAAATTATTATCTTTTTTTGCTATTTTTTGCTCCATATTTGAAATTTTTTTATGCTCCTTAGACCCCTATCTTACAACATTCTTCATAAAAACCCTAAGTTTTTTTAGTTAACTACTTGATATATAAGTACATTTAGGTATCATAGGGAAGTCAAACGTAATACTTTAGGAGGTAATATGACAAAGAAAGAAAGAATGTATCAACAAATTGACCAACACGGTCAACGCCTGAACAATCTATTTAATACCAACTTAGATAATGTATCTTTATGTAAAAAGTTATTTAGATTAGAAAATTCAGCTTACAATATCACAACTCACTATTGCAATGGTTATGTAGAATATGACCACTTTCAATATAAAACCGAATCAATATTGCAACAAGTAGCAAAAATACTTGGTACTGATGACAGTAATTTATTCATTAATGGCGA
>Ga0181377_1000656_pt1 | contig 12483 bp, 14 predicted proteins | sample LowvirmetaG_9_FD_130160 | JGI IMG/M metagenome (GOLD analysis project Ga0181377, IMG submission 130160) | Marine viral communities from the Subarctic Pacific Ocean - Lowphox_13 viral metaG | ecosystem: Environmental > Aquatic > Marine > Oceanic | place: Subarctic Pacific Ocean | collected...
AGACTTATTCAAGAACATTAAGTTTGAGTTTGGTACACCAATCAATGAAAGAGACGAATGACAGTAACAGGGTTCAACCCTCATAAGGTTCAAGCAGAACTATTACAATCTATTGTAGGGGGTAATGAGAAGTACCACATAGCTTCCATAGGAAGGCAGTTTGGTAAGTCTATGATGGGTATGAACCTTGCATTGTATTGGGGCTTCAACAATAGCCCCTGTAAGATACTATGGGTATCTCCTGTATACTCACAAGCAAACAAGGTGCAGAAAGAGTTGATGTCTGCGATTGCAGCCTCTGGAATAGTCAAGTCTAATAACTATTCCTCTTCGGAGTTGGAACTCAAGAATGGTAGCACCATCTACTTTAGGAGTGCAGAAAGATATGATAACATAAGGGGTATGACTTTGGACTATGCCATCATAGATGAGGCAGCGTTCATTAAAGACGATGCTTGGAGTGAGGCTATCAAGCCGACCCTACTTGTAAGAGGTAAGAAGGTTCTCTTCATCTCTACACCTAAAGGTAAGAATTGGTTCTACGAGTTATTCCAATATGGGCAGAGTGAAGACTATCCTAACTACAAATCCTACAAGGGCAGTTCATACGACACACCCTTTATCTCACAGGAGGAGATAGACGATGCCAAGAGAACAGTTCCAGAACTTATATTCAAGCAAGAGTATTTAGCAGAGTTCATAGATGGTGGTGGTGAGGTCTTCGCTAACATAGACCAATGCACATTCCCTTCTTACCCTAAACCACAAGGTAAGGTATTCGCAGGATTGGATATAGGTAAGCAGGAGGACTACACAGTTCTTACACTAATGGATTCTAAAGGTAGGGTTGTAGACATCTATAGGGACAATAAGAACCAATGGTCAGTAATGATTGCAGAGGTAGTGAAGAGGGTGAGGCAGTACAATGCCTCTTTGATGGTTGAGGTGAATGGTGTAGGTGACCCTATCTTTGAGCAGATAAAGAGTCAGTATGCAAACACCCATCCATTTGTTACTACGAACAAAAGCAAGAACGAAATCATAGAGGGACTTATATTGGACTTTAACGAGGTGAGTGTACACATACCATCAAAAGAATTATTCAGTCCCTTATATAGCGAGTTAAGCTACTTCACATACGAGTATAGCCCAAAGACACGAAGTATTAGATACGGACACCCTACAGGACTACACGATGACACGGTCATAAGCCTGTCATTATGCAACTACAATAGAAAGAAGAACAAGAGTTATGGCACATACGCAGTTAGGTAGAGAGGTAAAGGTAATCTTACCAGAGAGTGCAAGAGAGCTTACTATAGAGCAGTACCAAAAGTTCCTCAAGGTTCAAGGAGATGAAACCTTCACAATGCTAAAGGCATTAGAGATATTCGCTAACATACCTCTCAAGGTAGCCTATGCTATGAAGGCAGATGACATAATGGATATTGGCAATAGCATCTTTACAATGATAGGTGCTAAACACCCACTCACAAGAAGAGTGACCTTTAGAGGGAGAGAGTACGGCTTTGTTCCTAATCTGGAGGAGATGAGTTTTGGTGAGTACATAGATTTAGATACCTACCTTGCTGATATGGATATGTTGCATAAGACTATTGGGGTCTTGTATAGACCCATAACGAAAGAGAAGGGAGACTTGTATGAGGTAGAGCCGTACAATGGTACGGATGGATATTCGGACTTTCCTTTAGATGTTGCATTAGGTGCAACGCTTTTTTTTTATCGTTTAAGCAACAAGTTATTGAAGAGTACCCCGACCTCTTCACAGGGGGAGAAACCACAGACCTTTCAGCCTCCGCAAACTTTTCAAGGAAGTGGGGATGGTATGGAAGCGTAGACCATTTAGCAGGTGGTGATGCATCAAGATATGATTCTATAACTAACCTACCTTTGAGGCAATGCTTAACCAAACTCATATACGACAAGGAGAAAGCAGATGTAGAAAGAAAGATGCTTAAACACTAACTCAAAGAGGTGGTTAACTTATTATGAGTTTCTACGATATAACAACCAAGATAAGAGAACACCTCATTGCTAACAAGCAGGTGAACACCGTTACAGAAGGTGACATCTTTGAGGTAGACCTCAACAAGCAGACTATATTCCCCTTGTCACATATTATGATAAATAGTGTGACCTTCAATGATGTGGGCATAACCTACTCTATGAGCATCCTCTTTATGGATGTAGCAGATGTGAGTAAGGAAGACCCAAGAGATGAAGCAGAAATCTTCTATGGGGTAGATAACAGACAAGACATTCTAAACACCCAACTCCTAACGGCTAACGATTTAGTAAGCCAACTGAAGAGAGGTAACTTAATGCAGGATAAATACCAACTCAATGGTACACCAAGTTGTGAGCCTTTTGAGGATAGGTTTGAGAACCTGTTGGTAGGTTGGAATCTAACCTTGTCTATAGACATAGCTAATACAATAACCACTTGTCCGTAGTAACACAAAATACAGAGAGGGTCTTACGCCAATTTGCAGAGCGAGTCATTAAGGCAGCGAAGCTAAATCTTGGTGCTACTCGTACTATTACCTATAATGATGGTAAGAAAAAGAGACGAAGACAAGTAAGCTCTGGAAAGTTAAAGGATAGTTTAGACTACTCACTCACTACAGGAGTACACCTACTTATGTCTTTCACTATGGAGGACTATGGTAAGTATATTGATGAGGGGGTAGATGGTACGAAGTACAAAGTGCCTAATGGAAGTAGGTTTGGTTTTGATGGTAAGCAACCTCCAAAGAGTTCTATAAGAACTTGGATGGCTCAAAAGAGAGTAAAGGCAAGAGACCTAAAGACCAAGAGTTTTGTTAAGCAGACAGAGGCGAACCTTGACAGGGCGGCCTTTCTAATATCAAGAAGTATTAAGCAACGAGGGATTCCAAAGAGTGAGTTCTTCCAAGCACCATTTAGATTAGAGTTTGATAAGTTACCTCAAGAGGTACTCAAAGCAGTCTCTATGGATGTAGATGAATTTTTGAAATTTACCAAGCGATGAGTGTAATAACACCCGACCAATTAGTAGGGGCAAGAAGCCCAATATATATCACCGCAGGTTACTCTGCCCTTGCAGGGTCTATTACTGATATTACCCTTGAGGTGTATATATGGAATGCTGCAAGAGGCTCACGCCCTTCGTCAGCACAATACACTTTATTTAGAGATGTATTTGCAGGAACTGATGTATCCTTTGATATAGCACCTTTAGTAGCAGAGTACATAGAGAACGACTATAGTAGTACAAGTATCACTGCTACTCAAGCATCTATTGACAAGGGTGTATGGTGGGTGCAGATAGACCACGATGTGAACTACATCAATAAGGCAACCCCACCAGTAACTGTTAATGATACAGGCAGCTCGGATATATTCCCTGTAAGCAATGGCTACCACACCTTTGCAGAGGGTGCTAACTTTGAGATTCCTTCATTGTTCTTGAATCAAGTAGATAGGGTATACATTACTACAAGTGGCAACGAGGTGTTGCCTATATGTATTGGTAAGTATGGTGCAGAGGATGTAGAGGAGATTTTATTTAGTAGTGCTGATGACGATTTTACTATTGACCTCACCTCTTTCCACGACCCTTCACAACCAGAGGGTTCTATTATTGATTTCCCAATCGGAGCAACCAACCTTACTACCTACCTCACTGCATTAGGGTTTGTAGGAACAATGCCAACTGCATTAGACACCTACACATTAGACTTGCAGGGTAGCGCAGGGTCTTTGGATATTGTAACGGTTGAGAAGGTATGTGAGCCTAAATACACTATAAATACTATTGAGTTTATAAACCGCTATGGTGCTTGGGAACATATACACTTCTTTAAGGCAAGTCAAGATAGCTTTAATACTACGAGTGAGCAGTATAGAAAGTCATTGGGTACATCTTCAACAAGTGGATACAGCTATGATTCTACTGATGAGATGTATAAGCAGTATAATACTAATGGTAAGACACGAACTACCTTAAACACAGGATTTGTAGTAGAGGACTATAAGGAGACGATTAAAGACCTTATGATGAGTGAGAGGGTAATGATGAACGGCAGTCCTGTAAGTGTTGTAAGCAACTCAACCAACTTACAAAAGTCTGTTAATGACAAGACCATTAACTACACGATAGAAGTAGAAGAAGCATTTGATACAAGGTATGTATAGAGTAGACCTTTACATTAATGGTCAAAGAGCTGACCTATTCCAAGATGAGAGCATAGAGATAAACTTGAGTGTACAAAACATCAAGGACATCTCTAAAGTCTTTGGTGACTTCACCAATAGCTTTACTATTCCTGCATCTCCTACGAACAATGCAATATTTAAGCACTACTACAATGTAGACATCTATGGTGGGTTCAATGCTAATGTGAGAGTAGATACTTTCATAGAGGTGAACAACAACTTATTTAGAGCAGGTGTATTAGAATTGGAGAGTGTGCAGATGAAGAAGGGAGAGCCTTCGTCTTATAGTGTAGGGTTCTATAGCAATGTAACTTCTTTGAAGGATACCTTTGGTGAGGATAAACTTAACGACCTTGACTTATCGGCTCAAGACCACACCTACAATGACACGAACATTGTTACAGGACTTAATGGTTTTGTAAGCGGCACAAGTAGTTCTATTATCTATCCTCTTATATCACCTGTTGCTAATTGGTACTACAACTCAAGTGGTAACGACCATACACCAAACAACATATCATATCATAGTGGACACAACGAACACGGAGTATTCTACTATGACCTTAAACCTGCAATTAAGTTGCAGAAGATTGTAGATGCGATAGAGGCGAAGTATGGTATAGAGTTTCAAAGTGACTTCTTTGATAGTGCTGACTTTGGCAAGTTGTATATGTGGTGTCATAGGAGAGCAGGGTATATGTTCAAAGACCAACCGATAGGAGCAACTTCAGAGCTTATAGAATTAGTCTCTGGAGATGCTACATTTGACTCTACGCTGCATAGATTTCCTGTAACCGCCACCGCCAATCCTGCGTTAATATCTTACAGTCCTTCTACAACTGCCTCTACTAATTATAGAGTAGATGTGTTTATTAACGATGAACTATTTAGCTCTAAAGAACATACAGGCTCTGCAACTAATGTTTTTGTTTTCTTACCAACTCTTTCGGCAGGTGATTATGTAGATATGCGTTTAGCTCCATCGGGTGATGGAAATTCGGTATCTGTTGGTATGGTTGCTAATTGGTATGCGGATGCTTTAGGGGTAACCTTATTAGCCGCAACTGCATTAACAAGTGCAATGACTACCGCAGGTATAGTAACTGTATCAGCCCAAATGCCAGAGCAGAAGATTAGTGATTTCATAGGAAGCCTTGTAAGGGCTTTCAACTTGGTTATAGTTCCTGTAGCTAACAATAAATACGATATAGAACCTTTAGACGATTGGTATGCAGAAGGCACTACAAGAGATGTTACGCAATACATTGATACAGAAGAAATCACTATCCGTAAACCATCGCTCTATCGTAGAATCAATTTTAAGTACAACGAAACAGAAGCGATATTAGGTGAGCAGTTTAGATTGCAGAATGACATTGGCTATGGCGATTTACGAGCCGACTTCACATTTGATGGCGAGGAGTTTGAGGTTGAGGTTGGCTTTGACCATATGCTCTTTGAAAGATTATCCGACCAAGCCGATGGTTCGTTAACTACGATAAATGTAGGTAAGAGTATCACGAGGGAGATTGAGCCGTATATCGGCTCACCACTTATCTTCTATGCAGCAGGTGCGATAAGAGGGACTACCACCTTTAGTTATGTGGATATGGGAGATAACGAAAACTCAAAGACTGACTTCTGGCAAGTGGGCAATGTAAACAGTGACGATTCAGCAACAGTAACCAAGACCTTGAACTTCGGTACAGAGGTAGACCCTTATCTATTGCAAGGCTTTAGTCAAGGCTTATACAATACCTATTGGAAGGATTACATTACAGACTTGTACGACACGAGTAGAAGAACATTTATGTATAGTGGTCAGCTACCTATTGGCTTAATGTTGGCATTGAAGATAAACGACAAGTTGACGATAGGTGAAAGAAACTACATTATCAACCAAATGAAGTTAAACCTATCTACAGGAGAGACACAAATGGAATTACTCAACGATGTATAGCAAGTTAGGTTATCTTATAAAGGCTCTAAAGGAGACTAACGAGAAGAATGAGGATGTAAGGATTGCCAAAGGCAAGTACCAATACCCTCGTACTCTCATAGAAGCATTAGGCAAATGGCAATAGAGAAGAACATAGTTATAGGTGCAGACCTTTCTGGTCTTGAGCAGAAGTTAGACGAACTCATTGATGCGTTAAAGGCTTCCCAAACTCAAGCAGACAAGACTGCTGATAGCATTAACACGATTGCCAATACTACTAAAGACATTGGTGATAGTGCTAAAGATAGCCAAAAGGGTATTAAGGGACTAGGCACAGGCTTCAAGGGTTTAGGTGTAGCTATTAAGGCAGCAGGTATTGGTTTACTATTGTCTGCTATGGAGATATTAAAAGAGTTGTTTGATAACAACCAAAAAACGGTTGACTTCTTTAACACTACATTCAACACTTTACAGGTAGCTTTTAGCGACTTTGTTAAATGGATAGAATCTAACACAGGTACATTCACAGACTTTTTTAAATCAATTTTTGAAGACCCACTTGGCGCAGTAGAAGATTTAGGTAACGCCATAAAGGATAATATCATTGAGAGATTTAACTCATTACTTGATACTCTTGGTTTTGTAGGTGAAGCAATGCAGAGGTTCTTTGAAGGTGATTTCAAGGGGGCGTTAGAGAGTGTTCAAAATGCAGGTAAGGAAATGCTTGATGTGTTTACAGGTATTGATGGTTCTGCTGATATTTTAGCCAATGCTGCATTAGCGGTTGGAGAATACGCTAAAGAGACGATTAAGCAAGGTAAAGCAATGACCGAAATGAACAAGGCTGCGGAACTTGCTGAAGTTACTATTCAAGGCTTAATTGAAAAATATGATAGACAAGCAGAGCAATTACGACAAATTCGTGATGACGAAACTTTAACTATTGATGAACGCAAGAGAGCAAATGAGGAATTAGGTAAAGTCCTTGATAAGCAAGAAGAAACAATGTTGGCTAATGCCAAACAAATTATTGCTGCAAAGAAAACACAACTTGCCCTTGATGAAGAGAACATTGAGTTCCAAAAAGAGTACAAACAAGCTACTAACGAACTTGCTGCTATTGAAGCACAAATAGATGGATTCCGTTCGGAGTACAAGATGAATCAAAACGCTCTTGATAGAGAGGCTATTGATTTATTAATAAGTAAAGCAGAGACAGAGCAAGAGGTAGCAGAGATAGAAGCAGAGGCTGCTATTGCAGCAGAGACCAACCTGTACAAGCAACTTGACCTTGAAGAAGAGTTAAACAAGAAGTTGTACGATAGCAGACTTGCTGCATTAGAGCAGCAAAAAGCACTATACAAGGAAGGCACTCAATCCTACCAAGATATGGTTGGTGAGATGAAGACTCTTGAATCGGAGCGCACATTACAATTAGGTGAAGAGGGTCGTAAGCGTAAGCAAATAGAGCAAGAAGTTCAACAATCAAAATTACAAATGACAGGTGATGCCATAGGCGCACTTAATGACCTTGCACAAGCATTCTTATCGGGCAACGAAGAACAAGCAAAGAAAGCCTTTCAAATAAATAAGGCACTTGGTATTAGCCAAGCGGTAGTTAATACTGCACAAGCCGTTACTGCGGCACTTACGGCAGGAGGTAACCCTGTTAAGTTAGCTACAGGAGCGCAGTTTGTTGAGGCAGGTATTGCAGCAGCGACAGGTGCGGCACAGATAGCTACTATTGCAAGGCAACAATTCCAAGCGAGTGGTAGTGTAGACACGAACATACAAACACCTACTGCACCAAGCACCTCACCACAATTCAATATAGTAGGTGCATCGGGTCAAAACGCTATATTGGAATCGCTACAAGCGAACCCTATGAGAGCATATGTAGTAGGTAGTGATGTTACCTCACAACAAGAATTAGATAGAAATAGAATTAACCAAGTATCATTCCCATAATGAGAATCGTAGAACTATTATTAGATGAGGAGAGCCTCCAAGCAGGTATCCAAGCCATCAGTATCGTAGAAGCCCCTGCTATAGAGGAGGACTTCGTAGCCCTCAAGGAAGAGGAGCGTGTAGAATTAAAAACCATAGACGAAGACAAGCGTGTTCTATTGGGTGCAGCTCTTGTACCTAACAAGCCTATCTATCGTAGAAGCGGTGAAGATGAGTATTACATCTACTTCTCGCAAGACACGGTTAGAAAGGCAAGTGAATTGTTCTTCATCAACGGCAACCAAAACAAAGCCACATTAGAACACCAAATAGACATTACAGGCTTGAGTGTTGTAGAGAGTTGGATTATTGAAGGTGAGCAAGACAAGAGCAAGATGTATGGTATGAATTTACCTGTAGGCACTTGGATGGTTAGTATGAAGGTTCACAACGATGAGATTTGGAACGACTATGTGAAGAGTGGTAAGGTTAAAGGCTTTAGCATTGAGGGATACTTCGTTGACAAGGTTGAGGCATCTAAACAAGACCCAGAGGAGGACAAAGCAGAGGAGCAACTCAATGCTATCAAGGCAATCATTAAGAACGACCTCCGCACAAAAAAGGGTAAGCGTACTGAATTAGAATCCTACAAGGATTACCCCACTTCGGTACGCAACAATGCAAAGAGGGGTATTGCTTTAAACGAGAAGGTAAACAACAAGTGTGCAACACAGGTAGGTAAGGTTAGAGCGCAGCAGTTAGCCAAAGGTGAGGCTATTAGTGTTGAGACTATCAAGCGTATGTATAGCTACTTGAGTAGAGCAGAGGAATACTATGAAGAAGGTGACACAAAGTCTTGCGGATATATTAGCTATCTACTATGGGGTGGCAAGAGTGCCAAGAGATGGGCAGAGAGCAAACTGAAGTCATTAGACAAAATCTAACAGAAACACACTTAAACAATTAACATAATATGAAGCGAGTAGAAAAAATCTGGCAGCAACTATCTACACAACCTCAAAAGGTTGAGTTAGCCGCAGCCGATAACTTAAAATACGCAAAAGGAGTTGAGATGTTTGGTAAATACATTGATATTTCTATTGACCAATTAGACCAAGCGTTTCGTGCATTGAGAGTAGATTCAGAGAATTTGAGAGAAGATATGCGAGTAATGTCTAAAGCTATGAGCGAAGTAGAGAGTGCTGCTAAAGAGTTAGGCATTAACCCAAACGAGGTTAAAGGCTACAAAGAGGCGTTAGATGCTTTACAATACGGAGAGAGTCAATTAAACAAGGCTAAAAAATTCCTATAATGAAAAGAATATCGCTAAACAAGGTGATGGCTAAATTAGCCGAAGAGCAAACTCCAGAGATGGTTCAGTTGAATGCCATTGATAACTTGAGAAAGAAGTTAAACAAAAGCCTTACAAACTTTGATGGTAGCCGAAGCAAGATGGTAACCATTGGTAGGGAATTTGTAGATTTAGAAAGTGACTTTGAGAAAATAGTAAAAGAGGCAAAATCAATACAAACCGCATTAGCCGATTTTGGTGTTGATGACAGGGAAGTGCGTTTTGTCGCTTCGGAAGCCGAAAGACTAAAGAATCTGTCAATACAAATCTATAAGACATTAAGATAATGAAACAAGGCAAAACTGAAAAGGCGGTATTCGCAAAGCTCTCTACCGAGAAGGTGGAGTTGGGCGCAGCAGATGATTTATCGGATGCTTTATTAGATGCTAAACAAGGCATAGATGCTTTTAATAAGAAGGCAAATGAGGTTGTTAGCTCTGCAAAAGCGATACTAAAGCAAAGTGTTCGTGTAAGTAGTGGTCTATCTAACCTATTCAAAGTGACTGAAAAAGTTGAGATGGCTGCTAAAGAACTTGGTATTGATGCAAAAAGCATTAAAGGATATACTGAAGCTAAAAGAATAATTAGCGAAAGAGGTGTTTACGAGGAGGTTGCAGACACCATATATAGAGTAGTCAATGACCTTAATGAATTAAGTTAAATAAGATATGAAGTCACAAGAAACATTAGGAAAGATTATGGAACTGCTTAACCTACAAGACGAGGTTAAGTTAGAGTCTATGAAGTTAGAGAACGGCACTACTATTGAAGCCGAAGCGTTTGAAGCCAACCAAGAGGTATTCATCGTTACTGAAGATGAGAAGATTGCTCTACCTGTAGGTGAGTACGAACTTGAAGATGGTCGTATCCTTGTAGTAGCAGAAGAAGGTGTCATTGCAGAGATGCGTGATGGAGGTGAAGAAGAAGCACCTGCTGAAGAACCTGCTCAAGAGGAAGAAGTAGAACAAGCTGAAGAAGAGCCTAAAGAGGAAATGGCTTACGCTACTAAAGAAGAGTTATCTGCCGCAGTAGAAGAGATGAAGGCTATGATTGAAGAAATCAAAGCAATGATGTCTCCTAAAGAAGAAGAGATGGCTGAAGTAGAGATGTCTGCTGACGAACCTGCTGCCAAGCCTATCAAGCATTCTCCAGACACGAAGCCTGTAGAGATGCACCAATTCTCTAAAGGAGCAAAGGGAGACACTCTATCAAGAATCTTTAACAAACTCGGATAATGAAGAAAGTAGAATCTATTTGGGCTGAACTATCAGCTAAAGCACAAGAGGTTGCTCAAGAGTCTACTGAACTATCCGAAGAGGTTAAAGTTGAGTTAGCAGGTATTATGGATGACCTTAAAGGTCAAATGAAAGAAGCTAATATGGATGCTATTCGTGGCATTGATATGGTACACGATGCAGAGAAGTTGTTTGACAAAGCGGTTCAAAAACAAAAAGCATTAGTTTCTCAATTTAACAAAGGTTTGCAGTACGCTAAAGAATTGGGTCACGATGGAGCTATTTCCGACCTAAACAAAGCTATTTCACAAGCAGAAGAAAATTTGAAATCTACTCAAGGTATGATTTCTCATTTAAGCGGATTTTAAACAATAACAACAATCAATAATTAAATAAATAGAAAGATGGCTACATCAATCACAACTACATATGCAGGAGAGTTTGCAGGAAAATACATCTCTGCCGCATTGTTATCAGCCGACACTATTGAAGGTGGCGGTATTACTGTAAAACCAAATGTGAAGTACAAAGAGGTAATGAAAACTCTTTCTACTAACGCATTGGTAAAGGACGCTGCGTGTGACTTCGCTGACCAAAGCACAGTTACTCTTGCAGAGCGTGTCTTAACTCCAGAAGAGTTCCAAGTAAACTTGGAATTATGTAAGAAAGATTTCCACAACGATTGGGAAGCAATCCAAATGGGTTACTCGGCTTTTGATAGCCTTCCTCCATCATTCGCTGATTTCTTAATCGGTCACATCGCTGCTAAAGTAGCACAGAAGACTGAAGAGAACATTTGGCAAGGTGCAACTGCTACCGCAGGTGAGTTTGATGGTTTCACTGCTCTATTAGCTGCTGATGCAACAGTTGTAGATGTAACAGGTACTACTGTTACTGCTGCTAATGTTATTGACGAGTTGGGTAAAGTAGTTGATGCTATTCCAACCGCAGTATACGGAAAAGAAGACTTGTACATCTATGTATCTCAATCTATCGCTCGTGCTTATGTTCGTGCATTAGGTGGATTCGGTGCTTCAGGTTTGGGTGCTAATGGTGTAAACAACGCAGGTACTACTTGGTACAATGGTGGAGACCTTGCTTTTGATGGTGTTAAATTATTCGTATGTTCTGGTATGCCAGACAACGATATGGTAGCAGCACAGAAGTCTAACTTGTTCTTCGGTACAGGTTTGTTGGCTGACCACAACGAGGTGAAGCTAATTGATATGGCTGACCTTGATGGTTCACAAAATGTTCGTGTAGTTATGCGCTTTACTGCGGGTGTACAACACGGAATTGGTGCTGACATCGTATACTACACATAAGAAGTAGTTTAGTTAATAATTAAAGGGGCAGGTAGGCATATGCTTGTCTGCCCTTTTTTATAAAAAAAATAAAAGAAATTATGGCTTGTGATTTAACAAAAGGTCGTGCGTTACCTTGTCGTGAATCAGTAGGTGGTCTTAAAGCAGTTTACTTTGTAGACTTCGGTGATTTAGGAACTATCTCTGTTACATCCGATGAGGTTACTGATATGACAGGAACATTTGATGCCTACAAGTATGAGCTGAAAGGCACATCAAGTGTAGAGCAAACTATTAACGCTTCTCGTGAGAACGGAACAGTATTCTTTGACCAAGCGGTTAGCCTTACTTTGCCTCAATTAAGCAAGGAGGATAACAACGAAATCAAGTTATTGGCTTACGGCAGACCTCACATCATTGTAGAGGACTACAACGGCAACGCTTACTTGGTAGGTCGTGAACACGGAGCAGATGTAACAGGTGGTACTA
>Ga0181377_1000657_pt1 | contig 12469 bp, 27 predicted proteins | sample LowvirmetaG_9_FD_130160 | JGI IMG/M metagenome (GOLD analysis project Ga0181377, IMG submission 130160) | Marine viral communities from the Subarctic Pacific Ocean - Lowphox_13 viral metaG | ecosystem: Environmental > Aquatic > Marine > Oceanic | place: Subarctic Pacific Ocean | collected...
AATCTACATTTTAAAATCAGCCTTACTTTTATCCCGTTCCTTAATGTACTGAAAGACTTTAAGTCTCGTTCGGTTAAGTAGCCGTTGCAACGGCATTGGTTCTGGAATAGCTTAGTCTGAGTTCCAGATTTAATCTCAGATACTGATTTTGTTGCGGGTAAAGGATTCGAACCTATGACCTTGAGTTTATGAGACTCACGAGCTGACCACTGCTCTAACCCGCAATTATTTTTTACCATGCGTCCATGTGAACGTTTCCTAACATCGCTTTCTTTGTCATTTCTTTCTCTAATGACATATACTCCTCAAACACTTTTGTGAAATTGTCTAACAAGGTTTTTTTACTTCCTTTGATTCCAAAGTATTCTTTTACTTGTGATACTTTCCACCCTCTATGAGGTTTTACATTTAACTTAGTCCACAAGGAAACATCTCTTTTAGAAACTATTAAATTGTACCTTGCTAAATTCATTTTCTTTTCGCCATTGATACAATTTTCTATGTAGTCATGAAAATCAGCCCAAAATTTAGTGTGGCGTTTAAACACTCTCGGATAATTATTTAAATTAATTTTAGTCATTTTATTTATTTTATTTATCCCAATCTTTCAGAGACTTGATTAATTTATTGAAAGGCTCTACTCTTTCCCTTTTTTCTTTAGCTAATCTAATTTGTTTTAGATAGATTTTTTCTTCTAAAGAAATTAACTCTTTATTTCTTTGCCCTGATTTTAACAAACCAAACATATAATCAATATTTGAGCATTTAATTACTGCACTTGCTTGCTCAAGTTCTGAGGATTCAATATCCCCGTCGGCAATTTTTGCCACTAGCTTACGAATTGATAAAATACTTAGTATTTCTTCGCATTCTTCGGGAGTCGTTAACATTTCTACGTCTAAACTTCCGTCAATTTTTAAAATTCCATTAGTTAAAAGTTTCATTCTATTTATTTAAAATTACAGGTGCTTTAATTTGTCTTAGAGTAGGTGCCACCATTTTACACCTTATTACTATTTATTTGATAGATCAATTATAATTTAAACTCGGAAACTCTGACCTTTTACGCGTTGTCCTTTAAGATTATTAATCTTTTGTTATCAATTATTTTACGAATATATAACTAAATATTTATTAAATCCTAATTAATTTATAATTATTTTGTTTTACCTCTGTTAATTTTTTTCTTCGGTACGTTTAAACGCTCTTCGATTTTTGCTTTGTCGTACTCGTTCGCGGATTTCCATAAACTTTTACCGATTCTCTCTAAAAATGTTTCTAATCTTTCAACCTGTGTTTCTTCCATTACATTATAGTTAATTAATAAAGATGTAATTTCTTCAATGTCTGTTCCCATGTCTTTATGAAGAAAAAAAGTCTCTAAAATTTCGCCGACTCTATCCCTTAATATTGCGGATTCAATTTTAATGTGATTTAATTTTGATAATTCAATGTGTTTACTACTCATGATTTTATTTATTTTAATTAATAATAATTTATAATTTCTTCGGGTGTCTCGTGGTTTTCCCAAATTACATTCTTAATACTTCGCACTTCAAATGTCGTTTCTTTTGTCGTGTAATTGTAATGCGGGTAAACGTCAATAAATTTGCCCTTGAAGAATTTTAATAATTCGCTTTTAGTATAGATCGCGTTTAAACGTTGTCTTTTTGCTTTCTTTACGTTGTGGAAAAATTGCGCTTTGTTGCTCATAGTTTATTTATTTAGTTTAATTTATTTTTAATTGTTCTTTTCTCATGCTTGCGCCGTGTCCCATGTACGCAATTATTTTATTTTCTTTGCTCCAACAAGCGCGACATTTTAAACATTTCCCGCCGTTCTCGTATGCCTTGCAGATTTTGAAACTAGGATTTAATTTTGTTTTGTCGCTTATTATTGTGCTTTGATACTCCGCGCCGTCTATGGTTTCCCCGTTTACGCCGTCGGAACTATAGCGCACAACAACGTTAGGCAATGCGTTTAAACGCTCTAATATGGGGCGGAACTTTGAAAGTTTATACATTCTTGTTGGTATCCAATGAAAAACCCACGGCGTGGCGGTGCAAATTTCGAGGATTTTTTCAGCTAAACGAATGCTATAAATATCCCCTGAATCAAACCACCTAAAAAAGCGGTCGTTCAAATTCATTTCCTCGATCATGTCTTGCGCCCAGTCGTCCCGCTTCCAGTCTTTGCGGTTTTCTTCGCGCACGCTCTTAACGTTTTTGAATCTATAGTTACCGCCGACTGCATAACAACCCTTACAAGCTGGGACAAGTGCGCCGTCCTTATCACGGGACGCGGGGCAAGTGTCCAAGGCTTGAAGGCTCCAAGATCGACAAGGCATTTTGCCCGCTTTACTAAATCTTATCATAATTTAATTTTATTAAAGTTATTTACCACCAAATCCCCGCGCTATTGCTAGGCGGGGCGTCGGGGCGTTTAAACGCTCTTAAGCGGGGCTTAAGTAACTCGTATCACTACAACACGCGGGACAGGTTACAACCTGTATCATGTCGACATTTTTTTGCGAGGTTCTGAAACTAAACCCGCACCCGTTCCCGTGGTCGTCGGTGCATTCTATTTTTATGTTACGCGTTCCCTGTTTTGGGCGCTTATTTAGATTTAATTTAGCGTGCGGATATTCGCCAAGATCTGAAACTATAGTATTTAAAATCTCTACTAGTTCGGGCGTTTCAGTTGTTGAAGTCATTTTACCCGTTAACCCTATAGCGTGCGCCATATCTCTAAAGGCTTTCCCGTGTCCGCTCTTGCAGTCATCAATTGCGTGTATTAACTCATGCGCTAGAGTTCCCAGAGTTTGAATAGAGTCGTCAATTTGTGGACTCATGAAAATTTCATTAACTGAGTCTTCCGAATGACTACGCGGGTGACATACCCCGAGCGTCATTTTTTTAGCGCCCGCCCTTGAGCCGATCGCAAACCCGCACGAAATTTTTACATCATGCGGAATGGTTAAATTTACAGGGGTAAATACCTTGTCCTGTAGTTGGTTAGTAGCTTTTAAAAGCCATGTTTCGCGGTTTGTGTTTGTTTCTATCATAATTATTTTTTAAAAGTTTCAATTATTAAAGATTTTAACAGGTAGCACAGAATAAACGCGCAAAAAGAAATAAACCCCACAAGCAAAGCAACCGCGATGAGTTCTTTTAAGTTGGTCGGCATTGGTAAGATTATAATTAAAAGCCTGTAAGCGCACCCCATCACAAAGACAGAGATTAACGCAATTGATGTAATTTGAATTTTTTTAGTCATGATTTTAATTTAAATTATGTGGGCATTATTGCCCTTTACCACCAAAAGCCCGCCGATAGGCGAGCCGTTGAAGGTGTTTAAACGCTGTTATTATAAGCGCGTTAGGATGAACCAATAAAGCGCCTGTACGCCTTCTTCGTTTAATTTTTGTCTAATTGTCTCGGGTTTGTCGTCTCTGTCTTTGTCCCATCCTGAAAAATAAAAATCAATGTGCATTTCATTGACATGACCCGAATAATTAAAAAACCAACATTTAAATTTTCTGCTGTTTTCCTCTGTTGCTTGAGCCATTAACTCAAATAAATCTTTTTTAGTCTTCATATTATTACTATTTAATTATTAATTATTCACCAAATCTAAACAATTAAAAGCAAATAAAAAAACAAATAGTGTTTAAACATTATCCAACAGAGGGAAAATAAATATTTAACTACTTGTTACATATATAACAATATGTTTATTAACCTGTAAATCAGTTAATTAAATTGTGTTTCCTCTGGGCGTTTTGTTTTGGTTCTTAGATCATCGCGGGGGTATTACTCTTAATCTCTTAACGTGTGTTAATTGGGGGAATGTTAACGGGGGAATGTGTACAGAGTCAGGAAATAGAGAATAGAGAGCGTTTAAACGGGGTGCGGTAGGGGGTGCGCATGGGTGCGCGCGTGTACCAATACCAAAAGCCAAAAAAATCAGACAAAAAAAAGAAGATGTTTAAACGAGGTCAAAAAAAAATTTGATTTCATATCGGGGGGTGTGTTGCTCAGAAGTATATATAACCCTAAACCTCTATATATCTGAACACACAAATATATTTTCACTATATTTACATTAAATAAAAAAGATATGTCAAAAGATAATTACGTCGACGGTTTATTCATCAAGGATGGTAGACTAATCAATGATCGTCCTGATGGAATGACTGGAATTCAAAGAGCAGCTTCTATGAAAAGAGCTGTTGATAATGATAGAAAAATTAATAGTATCGCTGAAGGTATACAAGTTGCTGAGAATCGCAAAGGAATATTTAATCAGTTGAAATACTAACCGTATAGATTCGTTCTATTTTGATTGTTGATTGGAAAGGGCTCTTAATTGAGCTCTTTTTTTGTGACAACTTTTCATTATTAAAAATTCAAAAATAAAAATATATTATGCGTGCATAGTAAAATAATTTTTAAAAGTGTAAGGTTTACTTTACTTTACGACAAGAGTTGTCGTAAGAAAAAATAGTTGTCGTAATAGTTGTCGTAAATTAGTTTATTGATAATCAATACTTTAACTATATATTTATATAAAAACGTCGTCTTCGACAACTAAAAGTACTATTATACTATAGAAAAAAAATAAAATAAATAAAAATTACTATAGGCTGTATATAGAACAAAAAGTTGTCGAAAGCGACGTAGACTATTTGTAAAATTATTTACTATCTTTGTGTTAAATCAAATTTAATTTTAATGAAACAATCATATATCCCAAAAGACTTAACGTTTGATAACGAAGGTCGTTCTAAACTTATTTCAGGTATTACTAAAATTTCCAAAGCAGTCAAGAGCACCTTAGGCCCTAGAGGCCGTACTGTTCTTATAGAGTCTCCTGACCACATAGCTGGTATTACTGTGACTAAGGATGGGGTAACTGTAGCTAACTCAATCTTCTTAGACGATCCTATTGAGAACTTAGCAATACAGATGATGAAGGATGCAGCCAGCCGTACAGCTCAATCCGCTGGTGATGGTACAACTACAGCAATCGTTTTGACTGAAGCTATTGTAAACGCCGGTCAAAAACATTTGACTAAAGATCATAACGTCACTGAGGTTATTAAGCATATTAATAAATTTAGTAAAGAGTTAATTAAGATATTACAGAAAGACTCTAAGAAGATTACTAAGTCCAGGCTACTAGACGTAGCTACAATATCTGCTAACAACGACAAAGAGATTGGATCAATCATAGCTGAGGCTTATAACAAGGTTGGTGTGAATGGGATTGTGACAGTTGAGAAGAGTATGAACCATGAGACCTATGCCGAGGTGACTAATGGAATTAAGATTGACCGTGGTTACACTTCTAACTTATTTCTAAACAACCAACGTAAGGATGAGTGTATACTTGAGGATGTCATGGTACTTGTCTGTGACCAGGAGATAAATAATATTCTGCAAATAGAAAACATATTAAAACCAATCATACAGCAAAACAAGAAATTATTAATAATTGCACCATGTGCAACCAATGTAATAAACACACTAGCCGCTAATGTAGTTAGAAACAACTTGAAGCTGTGTAATATTGTTCCACCACAATTTGGATACAAGAGCCATGAGCTAATGCAAGACATAGCCTTTGCGGTTGGAGCGAAATATTATTCTGAGAAGACTGGTGATGACCTTGGTTTATTAAATCTTGACGACCTAGGACATGTAGATAAGATAATAGTTGGGAAGAGTTCCAGTGTTTTAATTAAAAATCAGGCAACAATAAGCGAGGAGACTACTAAGCGTATAGAAGAGCTTAAGATTCAGCAGGAGGCTACAGCATTTAAAGCTGATAAAGACTTTATCAATGAGCGTATAGCTAGTTTAGCCGGGGCAATTGGTTGTATTTACGTTGGAGCTAATAGTGATGTAGAGCAAAAAGAAAAATTTGACCGAGTCGATGACTCGGTATGCGCTGTGCGCAGCGCCTTACAAGAAGGCATAGTCAGTGGAGGTGGCCTTGCTCTATATATGGCTACTAATAAATTTAAGAAAGACACTGTTACAGAGAATCAGAAGGTGGCACTTGATATATTATGCGAATCAATCCAGGTTCCATTAAAACAAATTATTATTAACTCCGGAAAAGATCCAAAACAAATCATCAAACTAATTAATTTTAACGATAACACAGTAGGATACGATGTGAAAGCTGAAGTCGTAGGCGATATGTATAAGATGGGAGTGATAGATCCATTAAAAGTAACCAAGAACGCTCTGATAAACGCAGTATCAGTAGCAACAACTATATTATCTACTAACGCAATTGTGACACACGCAAGAGCATAACTTAAATTTAAATAAATAAACTATGGCACACACACCAAATGCATTCGAGAATCAGATTTTTAATCATTTTAGAGAAAACGCTAAACAAATTAATAACTCTATAGAGCTTTTAGTTGAGCACAACTATACTGTTATAGATTTAGAGGGGAAGATTATTAACAAATCTACAATCCATCTAGATGAAAAACCTGACATCAATTATAAAAGAGCTCCAAAGCAAAAACAAGAGCAATGAAGCCAATTGGTAAATATATTATCATAAACACGATAGAGGAAGAACATAAAACAAAATCTGGGTTGTTATTATCTGCTACAGACGTAGAAGGATTTAGGTATCGTAAAGGAAAAGTAGTAAAAGCTGGTAGCGACGTTAGTGTTATCAAGGAGAACGACTTAATATACTACGATAAAAACGCAGGACACAGTATGCTCATCAATGATATGCCTTATACGATTATTCTTGAGAGAGATGTCGTTGTTGTTTTATAAAATCATTCATATCGACAATACTATTACGGTAAACTTTGTCCATATACGAAGCGTCGTTGCGGAATAACGGATTTGCATGCGCAGTTTCTGCAATTTCTTCGCCATTTAGTTTTTTATAGACTAATGTCACTATTCTTTTAGCTTTATATGTTAACTCATACAGGGTTGCTTGATTACCCTGTCGTTTTCTCCATACATGTATCCAATCATCTCTTAATAAACGGCTAAATCTTTTAATATCCCAGCTCATTACCTCTTCAAACCTCTTGAATTGAGTTTTATTAAACATTTGTTCGCTATATAAAAACAATAACATCTCTAGATCTGGAGTTGTTAAACCATATTTAGCTTTTACCCAGTATCTTATAACTCTCCAATACTTTAAATAGTCATGCGTAGGAGTCCTTCTTGTAGTAGGCTTCCTTTTGTATACGCCCTTAGATTTCATTTTAATAAATTTGTATATTTGTAAAAATAGTAAATAAAAAGTTATGAGTGAAAGGTGTCGAGTAAAAGTAATGGGTAAAGATGGTTCTTTAAGTAAGGCAACTTCTAAACAAAAGTCATTAATCAAAGCTTGTAAGCTTGGAAAACGACAAGCATTGAAAGAAAAAGTATCGAAAGGAATTACTAAAGGTTATCAGCAGACTCGTAATACTATTTCACAAGGATTGAAAGATGGAAAAGCTGTATTAACTGGAAAGAAAAAAATAACAATAAAATAAATAAATTATGCCAAGAGTAGGAAGTAAAAAATTTAGCTACACTAAAAAAGGAAAAGCAGCAGCTAAGAAACACGCAAAAAAAACTGGTAAGAAAGTCAAGTCTAAATATTAATGGCTACTTTAAACAGTTCTAATTATATTTCAAAATCAAGTAAACGTCCTGGAGTTCATTCTAAGAATGCTTCAAAAGGACAGAACGGATATAAAAATAAATACAGAGGCCAAGGCCGAAACAGATAAAAATAATATTATGCCAGGAAAAAACAAACGTACAGTAACACTTACTAAAACAAAAAGAAGTGGAAAAGTTGTTAAAAGAAAAATAACTCATAAAGCAGCTGTAAGAAAAATAAAAAGAAGAGGGGGATCAATTCCAGCAAATACCAGTACACATACATTATCAGGAATAGGAATTGATAAAAGAAATTCTTACGGTAAAAGAAAAAATAGATAAAAGATGGCAACAAAAATATCAGAAGACACAAATGTACAGTTAGATTTAAAAACTATTGGAATGATTGTAGCTGGCACTGTATCTTTAGCTGGTATGTGGTTTTCTCTTCAGGAAGACATGCAAGACTTACACAATAAGATTGATAGTTTTAGCGGAGATGAATTTGTACAAAGAATGGAATTTCAGTTAAAAGATGAGTTAATTAGAAATAACGTCATACAAATTGATAAGCTTACAGAAAACATGAAAGAGGATATTGAAGAAAATAAAGAATCAATAAGAGATTTAGAAAACAAGGTATTTAAAAGATGAAACATTTTATATACATATTTTTTTTATTATCAACATGGTTTAGTTATACTCAAGACATAAAAATAATGCATATAAATGCAAAATGGAATCAAAGCAATAACTATAATTTAAGAGGTTTAAAAAATTGTAAAGTACAATATGCTCTTTTAGAAGATCAAGCTCCATCTCTTAGAGCGCAAATAAGTTCTGTGCCTATTATTATTTTGCTTGATAAAAACGGAAAGCCAAGAGGACAATGGAAAGCTGGGCTTAGTTTTAAAATTGAAGCTTCTATTGAAGAAATACAAAACAGAGTTAATGTAATAATGTTAGAAACAAGTAGCCGTAGAGCAACTTCAAATTAATAGATATGGCAAAGAAAAAAATGAAAAACCCATGCTGGAAAGGATTTATTGCTTATGGAATGAAAACAAAAAATGGTAAAAAAGTTCCAAATTGCGTTCCTAAGAAAAAGTAATGGCTGAAAAAAGAATTAGAAAAACTACAACGGGTAAAGGTAGAAATTATCGTAAAGCATCTGAAGGTGCAGGAATGACAAAAGCCGGAGTTGCAGCATATAGAAGAGCTAACCCGGGATCAAAACTTAAGACAGCAGTTACAGGTAAAGTAAAAAGAGGAAGTAAAGCTGCAAAGCGAAGAAGAGCTTTTTGTGCTAGATCTAAAAGCTGGACTGGAGAGCGTGGAAGAGCAGCTCGTAGACGCTGGAGATGTTAAAAAAAATTATTATTATATTTGTTATAAATAATTACTATTATGAAAAAACAAGGATATAACTCAAGACTAGATGAATCATTAGGTGCAAAGCACGGAAAGAAGTCTCAATCTTTTAAAGATCGTAGAGACGAATCAAAAGCTATGTCAAAAAAAAAGTTTGGTCACGCCTATGGGGGAGACTCAGGAATGTCATACAGACACTCTTCAAGTTGGAAAACTCATAAACATTTAAGTTAATGGCAAAGAAAAAAAAAGTTACGGTAGTTAAGAAACCGAAAAGCGTTCAGCAAGTAGACTATGTTTCTAGAAATTCTGAAATACAAAAAAGAATTGACGAAAGAAACAAGTATATTGAAAGCCTTTTAGAAGATAAAATAGAAGACAATGAAAAATAAAGTAAAACCTTGTCAGTGCGGAAACACTTCAGATCCTAAAGGGAACTGTGACGGATCTCACTTAATAGAAAATTAAATTAATAAATCAAAATCATGAGCAAATCAAAAGGTCTAGGAGACACAATCGAAAAAATCACAACGGCAACCGGAATTAAAGCAGTTGTGGAGAAAGTAGCGGCAGTTACTGGAAAACCCTGCGGTTGTCAACAACGTAGGGATACTCTAAATAGAGTTTTTCCATACGACAATAAGTAAGAATAAGAAAGAGAATTTTTAACCCTCTAAATTAAAAACATGGCGTACCCTAAAATTACCGTTAATACCGGACTAGTATTAAACCCTATAGCAAGCGACACGCTTCCTATTCCTTCACCTGACTTACCACAAATAACTGGCGCAACTACAGCAGCAACTTCTGATAAATTAGTTGATGTTGGAGCAGACTTTAGTAATGTTGAGGTCAATGACATTGTTTACAATACAACCGACAATACATCGGCGTTTGTTACAGCAATAGACAGCAGTACGATATTATCAATTAGCGCTGATATTTTTACATCACCGGAAGATTATATTATATTCTTAGGAGGCCCACACGGATCTCAAAGAATTAATTCTTCAGAAGGATGTTTAATATATGTTGGAAGTAATGAAGGAACAATGGACTTAGCAAAGTCTTATGTAGATATTAAAGTAAAAACAATATCTGGAAACGATGTAACTTTTTCAAACTTTAAAGTAGGAGAATATTTACCTGTACAATGTTTACAGATTTTTTCTACTGGTACCGACGCAGCTGTTAGAAATAACTGTCTTGCAATATGGTAAAAACAACAGTACCGTGTCCTGAATATGTGCAAACAAATTCAGCACTATTAAACTTAGAAATAACTTATGAAATCGTTAATAATGGATGACTGGAAACTATACTCAATTAATACTACGGCATTTGCTTTATCTTTAACTGAACTTGAAATAACATTAAAAATTATATTGCTAGTATTATCCATTGGATATACGATACATAAGTGGAAAAAATTAAAATAATCTACTTATGATTAGTAAACATATATCAGAAAAAGAGGCAACAAAATCAATTACTGCCTTAAGACTTGGTTTAGCTAATACCCCTAACGGAAATGCATTGGCTAACATGAAGCAACTTGCTGAAAAAATATTTGAACCACTTAGAGAATATACTGGAGGCCCTATAAAAATAAACAGCATGTATAGATCAGAAGCTCTCAATAAAGCGATTGGGGGATCGAGCCGGTCACAGCATTGCCAGGGAAATGCGATGGATTTGGATGACATCTACGGATACAAAACAAATAAAGAGATGTTTGATTTTATAAGAGAAAAATTAGACTTCGATCAACTTATCTACGAATTTGGAAATGAAGAAAATCCTGACTGGGTTCATGTAAGTTATGTTGATAAAGAAAAAAACAGAAACAGAGTTTTAAAAGCTGTTAGAGATAAAGGTAAAACAGTTTATATAGACATTACGAATAAATGAAAAGACTAATATTTATTTTTGCGCTTATTGTAAGTTGTGGAGTACATAAAAACCCACCACCACCCTCTACGGGCGTATGGTTAGATGTTCCTTCAACAGTAAAGATAGATACATTGTCTTACACAAGATTAAATTGGAAACTAAGAACTGACTTTACTTTTAGATGGAATTATGCTCAGTTTGCTATGAATCAACCATTTTCTTTTTATTCATCAGCATCTTTTGCTAGATTTTGGAATCCATTTAATTCTTTTGATATGTACTGGAACCGAAGTAGGTTCTGGCATGATTGGGCTTTTAGTTATCCTTATTTTAATTATCATTATCAAACACCTAGATATTATATGTACGAACAGCCTCGTTATGTAGCTGTAATGAAAGGAAGAAGAATTAGTCAAAGAAATAAAGAAGGTCAGGCTGCTATGATACAAGCTTATAAAGAAAAAAAACTAACACTTGCAGCTAATAGACTAAGAAGTAAAATCAAAATAAACAACAATAGAACAAATAGAGACTGGAATAATAATAATAAATTTATTCCAAGAGAAAATCCTAATCCAATTAATGTTAGCTCACCTTCTCGTTACGAATCTAAATCTATATCTAGAGTAGATGTAAACAGAACAAAGGTTAAAATAAAACAATAGGTTATGGGAAAAATATTAGCAAAATTATTTGGAGGAGCTGGCGCAGACATTGCCGGTAAAATATCAGGCATTATAGATAAGCATACTTTTTCTAAAGAAGAAAGAGCTAAGTTAAAACAAGAGATGGACAAGGTGTTTATTGATGCTGAGGCTGACATGCAAAAAAATGTAACAGAAAGATGGAAGGTAGATTTACAACACGGAAACTGGTTAACCAGATCAGTACGTCCACTTACTTTAATTTTCTTAGTAGTATCTACTGTTGTAATGGTTTTTATTGACAGTGGGTTTATTGCTTTTGATGTTGAAGAAAAATGGACGGATCTTTTGCAGCTCACTTTGATTACAGTAATTGGAGCTTATTTCGGAGGAAGGTCGATTGAAAAAGTAAAAAAAGGATAATTTCTTTTGATTATCTTTGTAAATAATAAATAACTACTATGGCAAGAATAAGTACATATCCATTAGACACACATTTAGTTGGATCAGATTATTGGATTGGATCAGACGCTGATAGTAACTATGCAACTAAAAACTTTACAATTGATTCTGTAGCAGAATACATGAATAGAGTTGCTACTCAACAACAAGCGTTAAGATTTAAATATACAAATACGATTCCAAGAACAGACGGATGTTTTTTTGGAGCAGACGGAGCGACAGCAGCACCATCAGTAGCATACAATACGATAACAGGATTTACATTAAGTAAATTTGAATTAACAAATTTAGGTGTTGATATATCTTCTTTCTATTCTAATCCATTAGGAAGTTCTGAGGTATTAATGACACAGTGTGATGATGTCTCAAGATGGGCAGTTTTTACATGGGTTTCTTCAGTACAAAACGCAACTAATCCTAATTACTATGACATAGGCGTAGCATACA
>Ga0181377_1000658_pt1 | contig 12461 bp, 13 predicted proteins | sample LowvirmetaG_9_FD_130160 | JGI IMG/M metagenome (GOLD analysis project Ga0181377, IMG submission 130160) | Marine viral communities from the Subarctic Pacific Ocean - Lowphox_13 viral metaG | ecosystem: Environmental > Aquatic > Marine > Oceanic | place: Subarctic Pacific Ocean | collected...
AAAGACGAGACGAAGGCCTCGTCATAAGCTGCCGAGTGGAGGGCGCTTAGCATGCTGCCCGGAATCGGGTTTTCCGAGCTCTTGCTGTTGGGTCTTGCGGCGCTGATTATTGTCGGCCCGAAGGACCTACCCATGATGATGCGCCGGGTCGGCCAGTTCGTCGGCAAGGGCCGCGCCATGGCGCGTGAGTTCCAGGCCGCGTTCGAGGATATTGCCCGCCAGAGCGAACTCGATGAACTCCGCAAGGAAATCGAGGATCTCAAGAAAGACAACACGATGAAGAAGGCGCAGGACGATCTGGCGGCCTTTGAAGCAGACGTGAACTCTGCGGTCATGGAGAAGCATCCCACGCCCAAACCTGCCGCGCGGAAGCCGGACACCGCCCCTGAGCCTCAGGCCGAACCAGACACCCAGCCGGCCTCGCCGAAACCCGGGGATGATGCCGCGTGAATACCGTACCGCCAAAGGATGAACAGCCGAACTTCACTGATGATGAGGTCGAGTCGAGCCGGGCCCCATTGCTGGAGCATCTGGTGGAGCTGCGTGCGCGCCTGATCAAGGCGCTGCTGGCGCTGTCGGTGGCCTCGATCGTCTGTTTCTTCTTTGCCGAGCCGATCTATGACTTCCTGCTCGCGCCGTTTGCCCGTGTGGCCGAAGGCATTCGCGGCGCGCCGCTGGAACTGATCTTTACCGGCCCGATGGAATTCTTCTTCGCGAAGCTGAAACTGGCCGTGTTTGCAGGCATCTTCCTGTCCTTCCCGGTCGTCGCCTGGCAGATCTACCAATTCGTGGCGCCGGGTCTCTACAAGAGCGAACGGGGCGCGTTCTGGCCGTATCTGGTCTTTGCGCCGCTGTTGTTCACGCTGGGCGCGGCCTTTGTCTATTTCCTGATGCTGCCCATGCTGGCACGCTTCTCAATCTCTCAGGAGAACATCGAGAGTACGGTCGCGACGATCAAATTGTTGCCGCGCGTGTCGGAATATCTCTCGCTGGTGATGGCGCTGATGCTGGCCTTTGGTCTGTCGTTCCAGTTGCCGGTGATCCTCAGCCTGCTGGGGCGGATCGGGATCGTCTCGTCCGAGGCGCTGGCGAAGGGCCGGAAATACGCCATCGTGGCCATTCTCTGCTTTGCCGCCTTCTTCACCCCGCCGGATGTGATCTCGCAGATCCTGCTGACTGTGCCGGTGCTGATGCTCTACGAAATCTCCATCTGGTGCGTGAAACTGATCGAGAAGAAGCAGGCCGAAGAGAATGCTGCGCGGGAGTAAGAAATCGCCCTGCGATTTCCTCGAGCAGGGCCAAGCGCACGCGCAGGGCGCGGCCCCAAGGTCTGATTCCCAAAATGACTAAGCATATCCCCCGGTTGCAGGCAGGCCCGGCGCGGATTAGAGCAATGACCGACTGACCACACAGGACCATCAGACATGTTCGACATCCGCGCCATCCGCGAAAACCCCGAGGCTTTCCGCGCCGCCTGGAACCGGAAGAAGCCGGAGCTTGGCAATGTGGTGGACGATATTCACGCGCATGACGCGGCCCTGCGCACGGCTGTGACCGACAAGCAGGAAGCGGAAAAGCTACGCAACGAGACCTCCAAACTGATCGGCCGGGCCAAAGCCTCGGGCGATGAGGCGGAGTTCGAGCGCCTGCGCAAGATCGTGGCCGACGCCAAGGATACGATCGAGGTTGCCGGCGAGCAGGAAGAAGCTGCCCGCAAGTTGCTTGACGATCTGCTCTATGGCCTGCCGAACATCCCGCTGGCCGAAGTGCCCGAGGGCCAGGACGAAGACAGCAATGTCGAGCAGCACAAGTGGGAGCCTGAAGAGCGTCCCTGCAAGCTTAAAAATCCGAAAGACCACGCCGATCTCGGCGAGGCCCTCGGCATGATGGATTTCGAGACCGCCGCCAAGATGAGCGGCGCGCGCTTTGTGCTGCTCAAGGGCAAGCTCGCCCGGTTCGAGCGCGCACTCGCGGCCTTCATGCTGGACGTGCAAACCGAAGAGCATGGGTACACGGAATGCTCGCCACCGCTGTTGGTGAAGGACCAGGCGCTGGTTGGTACGGGGCAATTGCCTAAGTTTGAGGAAGACCTTTTTTCCGGGATATTTGGCGTCAAGCCAATCGATGTGTTTGCGGAAGGAAAGGTCAGAACCTTCCATTATATTCTCAGCATTCTTGAGTCGTTGAAGAATGTGGGAGAAGCGATTTCTGAATCTTCTATTGAAGATGCAATGAAACGGGTTGATGCACGCGATTATGTTCCCGTCAGCAAGCATGACGACAAAAGCTATTACGATTCTTTCAAACGACTTTCTAAGTTGCGCCTCGAACCCTTTTGGGGTGCGAATATAGATTGGACGTTTAGCAAGTGGAAAGACGTCACTGAACAGTTGGTTGCAAGCGACTCGGTAGAAGCTAAGTCAATTCCGCAATCTGAGCGCTCTTGGCTCATCCCCACCGCCGAAGTTCCGCTGACCAACATTGTCCGCGACAGCATCATGGAGCCCGGCGAACTGCCGAAACGGTTCACCGCTCATACGCCTTGCTTCCGCTCTGAAGCGGGTAGCGCGGGACGCGACACGAAGGGCATGATCCGGTTGCACCAGTTCAACAAGGTCGAGATGGTCTCTATCGTCGCGAATGAGGAAGAGGGGCTGGCCGAGCTTGAGCGCATGACCGAATGCGCCGAGGCGATCCTGAAAAAGCTCGACCTGCCATTCCGCCGGATGCTGCTCTGTGCGGGCGACATGGGGGCAGGGGCGCGCAAGACCTATGACCTCGAAGTCTGGCTGCCGAGCCAGGACACCTATCGCGAGATCAGCTCATGCTCCTATTGCGGCGACTATCAGGCCCGCCGCATGAGCGCGCGCTACCGCCCGGAAGCCGGTGCCAAGCCCGAATTCGTCCACACGCTGAACGGCTCCGGCCTCGCGGTTGGCCGCACTCTCGTCGCGATCCTCGAGAACTACCAGAATGAAGACGGCTCGATCACCGTACCGGAAGCGCTGCGCGGATACATGGGCGGGCTGAAGGTGATTTCGGCATGAGAATCCTGCTGACCAATGATGATGGCATCAACGCGCCGGGCCTTGCGGTGCTGGAAGACATTGCGCGGGAAATTTCCGACGATGTCTGGATCGCAGCGCCGGAAGAAGAACAGTCCGGCAAGGGCCGCGCTATTTCGCTGACCCATCCGATCCGCACGCGCGAAGTGGGCGACAAGGCCTGGGCCGTTGCGGGCACGCCATCCGATTGCGTGCTGCTGGCGACGCACAACCTTATGCCGGAAAAGCCGGACCTTGTGCTCTCGGGCGTCAATCGCGGCCAGAACATTGCCGAGGACACCAGCTTTTCCGGAACCATCGCGGCGGCGCTGTTCGGCATGCAACTCGGCATTCCGTCGATCGCCCTCAGCCAGTCGCAGAGCTTCCGCGAGCGTGGCTCCCTGCCTTGGGACACCGCCCGCGCCTGGGGCAGCAAGGCGATCAAGCCGCTGATCGAACATGGCTGGCCCGGCGACGCGGTGATGAACGTGAACTTCCCGGACGTCGACCCGGAAGACGTGAAGGGGATCCAGATCACCCGTCAGGGCTTCCGCGACGAATCAATCATCCATACCGACCGCCGCGAAGATCTGCGCGGCAACGACTATTACTGGGTCGGGTACAAGGGCAAACTCTCCAAACCGGATGAGGGCACCGATTTGCGCGCCATTTATGACGGCTATGTCTCCATCTCCCCGCTTCATGTGGACTTGACGCATGAAGTATTCCTCCGGACGCTGCGGGAGTTATGGAAGAACTGATCGCCGACCCGTTCCGTGCTGCCCGACTTGTCCTGCGCCTGCGCCAGGAAGGGGTCACGGATGATGGGGTGCTCCGGGCGATGGAAACCGTCGATCGCGGCGCCTTTGTGGATGATCCGGCACTGAAGGAACTTGCCTTCGCCGATTGCGTGCTGCCGATCCCGTGCGGCCAGATCATTCCGCGCCCTGTGGCGACCGGGCAATTGCTCCAGGCCCTTGACCTCGGCCGCCAGCGTGAGGCGCGTATCCTGATCATCGGCATGGGGGCCGGATATACGGCCGCACTGGCCGCCAGGCTCGCCGCCGATGTGTTTGGCGTGGAGCGCTATGACCGGCTGACCGATCATGCGCGCCAGCGAATCGTGAGGCTCGGGCTCGATAATGTCGCCGTCCGGCATGGCGACGGCCTGCTCGGCTGGCCGGAGCGCGGGCCCTATGACCGTATTCTCCTCACGGGCCTGGTGGACGAAGTGCCGCAAGTCCTGTTCGACCAGCTACGGAGCGGCGGATCGGTCATCGCCCCGATGATGCATGAGGGCCGGCAACAGATCGCCCGTATCACGGCGGATGGCGCGACTGAATGGCTCGGCCTGACCCATGACCTGCCGCCCCTGATCGCCGGACGCTCGGCGGCGCTTTAGGCTGACTTGTTTCATCTGCAGGGCTTGTTTGCCAATGTCCCTGCCCACAGCTATAGGAGCATCACATTTTCAGGGGTCTACGGGAGATAACCAAATGCTGACCAGACTAGCCACGCTGACGACAGCCGCTGCTGTTGTAACACTGCCAGCTCTGGCGCAGGCCGCGCCGAGCGCCTCGGGCCCCAGCATCATGAGCCAGGTGCTCCTGTTCCTGCCGCTGATCCTGATCTTCTACTTCCTGCTGATCCGTCCGCAGCAACAGCGCTCCAAGAAGCACAAGGCCCTGATCGAGAATATCAAGAAGGGCGACACGATTGTCACCTCCGGCGGTATCGTCGGCAAGGTCACCAAGCCCGGTGACGAGGAACTCACGGTCGAACTGGCCGAAGGCGTGCGCGTGCAGATCATCAAGCAGATGGTGATTGACGTCCGTGGCAAGAACCAGCCGGTTGCCGCCAACGATTAAGGGCCTGCAGGGCCCGCTTGCGGCCCTTCGGATGACAAGGATTCCCGCATGCTTCAATTTCCACCCTGGAAGGTTGCGCTCGTTCTGCTGACATTGGCGTGGGGCGTCGTGATGGCGCTGCCGAATGTCGTGAACATGGACGATGCGCCGGGCTTCATGCCCAAGAAAGGCGTCAATCTAGGGCTCGACCTTCAGGGCGGCGTCTACCTGATGATGGAAATCAATCCGGACGAGGTGATTGCCAACCGTCTGGAAGTGTTTGCCGGTGACGTGCGCAGCGCGCTCACCAATGTGGCCCCCTCCGAACGCATCGGCCATTTGCCGGACGTCAAGGGTCGCCAACTGGAAATCACGCTGACGCGCCCTGACGCCGATGGCAATTTCCCGATGGACGAAGCCCTCCGCCGCATGCGCAAGCTGAACAGCAATGTGGAAGGCGCCATTGGCGGCGCGAAGACCTATGACATCGAACAGCGCGGCAATGACCGCATCATCGTGACGGTTCCGGCGGCGTCGGAAGAAGCGCTGATGAAGGACGCGCTCGGCAAGACGATGACCATCGTCCGCCGCCGGGTCGACCCGGATGGCGTCTCCGAAATCGCGATCACGCCGCAAGGCAATGACCGCATCATCCTGGAGGCGCCCGGCGAGCCTGACCCGCAGCGCCTGAAGGATCTGCTCAGCCGTGACGGCAAGATGACGTTCAACCTCGTGGATGACAGCCCGTCTGCCATTACCTCGGCGCAGGCTGGCGTGTCGCGCGCCGGTTATCGCCTGCTTGAGGGCCCTGAGACCGGGCCGCTTCTCGTGCGCAACATTCCGGAAGTAACGGGCGCCGATATCGCGAATGCCGCGCAAGGCTTCGACGAAGGCAACCGGCCTCAGATCAATTTCCGCCTGAACAGCAATGGCGCGCGGAAATTCTATGAGACCACTCGCAACAATTCCGGCAAGCCCTTCGCCATCGTTCTGGACGATGTGATCATGTCCGCGCCCCGTATCAATGAGCCGATCCCCGGCGGCAACGTCCGCATCACCGGCTCGTTCACGCAGGAAGAGGCCCAGGATCTCGCTGCCATCATCGAGGCCGGTGAAATGCCCGCCAAGGTTCAGTTCCTCGACCAGCGCACTGTCAGTGCGACGCTGGGGCATGATTCCATTCGCGCCGGCACGCGCGCCTCCATGATCGGCCTCGCCCTGGTCGCGATATTCATGATCATTGCCTACGGGCTGATGGGCGGCTTCGCCGTCGGGTCGCTCGCGGCCAATATCGTGCTGATCCTGGGCGCATTGTCAGGCCTTGGCGCGACGCTGACCCTGCCGGGGATTGCAGGCATCATCCTGACCATCGGTATGGCGGTGGATGCCAACGTGCTTGTCTTCGAGCGTATCCGCGAGGAGCAACGCAACGGGCGCTCCCCGATGACGGCGGTACAAGCCGGTTACGAGCGCGCCTTCTCGACCATTCTCGATGCCAACGTCACCACGCTGATCGCGGCCATCATCCTTTACCTTCTGGGCTCCGGTCCGGTGAAGGGCTTCGCTGTGACCCTTGCCATCGGTATTGTCACATCGGTGTTCACCGCCTTCGTCGTGACCCGCTGGTTCACGGTCATGTGGCTGAAAACCTTCCGTCCCAAGAAGCTCGCGGTCTAGGCCCGGGAGGAGATACGATATGCTACTCAAATTCTGGCCCCAGAAGACCAATCTGAGCTTCATGAATCTTCGCCTGATCGGCGCGGTCGTGTCGTCGCTGTTGATTGCTGCGTCGGTGTTCTTCCTGTCGACCCGTGGCCTCAATTTCGGCGTCGACTTTGCCGGCGGCACCGTGATGGAGCTGGAGCAGACGGACACGGTCACCGTCGAGGCTGTGCGTCAGGCCATGCCGCTCAATGCGGATGTGAACAGCGCGGTCGGGACCGATGCGCGCAGCATCGTCGTGGTGAAATATGGCGAAGCGGATGCGTCCGTGCTTGGCGAAGCCTTTCAGGCCTTGCCGGTCAGCGAGCAGGCGGAACGCGCCACCGGGGCGACCAATGAATTGGTGACGGACACGCTGAAAGAGACCCTGGGCATCACAGATGACCAGATCCTCCGCAATGATTCCGTCGGACCGAAAGTCTCGCAGGAGCTGTTCCGCGACGGGATCACGGCGCTGGTCGCTGCACTGGTCCTCATGCTGGTCTATATCTGGTTCCGGTTTGAGTGGCAGTTCTCGATTGGCGCCGTGGCAGCGCTCGCACATGACGTGATCATCACGCTGGGCGTGTTTGCGTTCCTGCAGATGGAATTCAACCTGACCACCATCGCGGCCCTGCTGACCATCATCGGTTACTCGATGAACGACACGGTGGTCGTGTTCGACCGCGTGCGGGAAGAGAAGCGCAAATACAAGAAGATGCCCGACAAGGAGGTCATCGACCTCGCCCTGAACGGCACGCTGTCGCGTACCTTGCTGACGTCCGGCACGACCCTGCTGGCCCTGTTGGCCATCTTCTTCCTCGGCGGGCCTGTCCTGCGCGGGATGAGCTTTGCGCTGATCTGGGGTGTGCTGATCGGGACGTATTCGTCCATCTTCATCGCCTCGACCATCGTTCTGGCGCTGGGCATGGACCTCAACAAGAAGCCACTGGAAGACGTCCAGGGCTTTCAGGGCTGAGGGGCCGCCTCGCGACCTAGCTGTCGAGGACTATGATCTTGTCCCTCAAGGCATCGATGGCCTTTTTCGGCGTGTCGCTATGAACCAGGGAGGCTCGGAAGGATTCCGGCGTGAACTTGCCGTCAATGATGTGTTCCATCAGCTCGAAGAAGGGTGACCAGAAGCCATCTTCGTCAAGGAATGCCATCGGCTTGGCATGAAGGCCGAGCCGAGCCCAGGACAGGATCTCGACGGCTTCTTCCAGCGTACCAATACCGCCCGGCAGCACGATGAAAGCGTCAGCCTCCTCGTACATCATCTGCTTGCGTGTGTGCATGTCATCAACGATGCGATGCTCGACTTCCTCGTAGATGCGCTCTTTGCTGAGCAGGAAGCGTGGCATGACCCCGAGCACATCCCCCGCCGCTTCATGCGCCGCGCGGGCGCAGGCGCCCATCAGGCCAACGCCGCCGCCGCCATACACAAGGCGGATGTCACGTTTCGCGAGTTCGCGGCCGAGTTCCTCTGCCAGCTTGATATAGCCCGGCAGGACATTATCGGACGCGCCGCAATAAACGCAGATGGACTTGATTTTCGTCATGCGGGTTTCGCCTTTCTAGCTTGCATCCCTCGGGAGTGTCGTGTGCCCTATATGAGGGCTTCAATACTCCACCAGTGACAATTTCAGGATGTTTCGCAGTCCAGCGCAACACGCAGGGTTTGCTGATCTGTCATTTTGTTACCATATGCGGGCGATGACGAATCCCCACACCGCCGCCGCAGACCATGACAAGATCGAGAGCGCTGATGGCGGGATCGGTGTTTCCATCCTGCGTATCCTGAAGCTTCTGGCACGGCCGGAACTGTCGAAATGGCGACCGATCATGGTCATTGCCATTCTGGTGACGCTGGCTGCGTCTGTTCTTGAAGTTGTGTCGCCTTTGTTGCTGGGCCATGCGATCAACCGCGCTGTCCCCGAAGGCGGGGAAGCCGCGGCCTTTGGCGCGGCGGCCTATTGGCTGGCCATCGGGATCGGGGTGCGTTTTCTTGCAGCGGCGCTGCCTCAGGCGCGGGACTGGTTGTTCTCGCCCGTCAGCCAGGACGCGCAACGCATCGCCAGCGTGGATGCCTTTGGTCATGCGCAATCACTGTCCCTGAATTTTCACCAGACCCGCCGCACTGGCGCGCTGAACCGCGTGATCGAACGCGGCGCGAGTGCCATCGACTATCTGATCCGGTTCCTCGCCTTCAATATCGGCCCGACCTTCGTGCGGCTGGTACTTGCCTCCATCGCGCTCGGCGTGGCGTATGATTATCGCCTGTCCCTGATCGCGGTGTTCACGATCATCATCTATGTCATCGCAACCGTCATCATCACCGAATGGCGCGTGCGACAGCGCCGGCGCATGAATGAAGCCGACACGCATTTCCGGGCAACATCGGTCGACATCCTGACCAATTTCGAGACGGTGAAGTCCTTCGCTGCGGAACGCCGTGAGACCGGCCGCTTCAATGGTGCCATGCGCAATTACAATCATCGCTACGTCGATGCCGTGCGGTCCATGTATGTGCTGAACGCGACCCAGGCCGTGGTCATGAATGCCGGTTTGCTGGCGGTGCTCGTCCTGTCCGCGTGGAATGTCATTCAGGGCACCATGCGCGTCGGCGACCTGACAGCCGTGATGCTGATGCTCCTGTCGCTCTATGCGCCGCTGAACATCCTCGGCTGGGCCTGGCGCGAGATCAAGCAGGGCGCGGTGGACCTTGAAAAGCTCTACGGGCTGCTCGCCATGAAAACCGAAGTGGCCGATGCGCCGGATGCCATGCCGCTCTCGAAGCCTACCGGTCATGTCGAGTTCCGCAATGTCGGCTTCAACCATGAAGGCCGCGCCGTCGGCGTGCAGGATGTCAGCTTTGACCTTCTGCCCGGCCGCAAGATCGCCTTCGTCGGCACATCCGGTGCAGGCAAGTCGACGTTGCTCAAGCTCCTCTTCCGTTTCTATGATGTCGATCAGGGCAGTGTGCTGGTCGATGGGCAGGATGTGAGATCGCTGACACAGGAATCCCTGCGCAAGGCGCTGGGGCTGGTGCCTCAGGATGTCGTACTGTTCAACGACACGATCCGGTCCAACATCGCTTACGCTCGTCCTGATGCGAGTGATGAAGAGCTGCGCGATGCTGCGCGCCGGGCGCAATTGCTCGATTTCATCGAATCGCTTCCCGAAGGCTGGACGACCCGCGTTGGCGAACGCGGACTGAAACTGTCCGGCGGGGAAAAACAGCGGGTAGGAATTGCGCGGGTGATCCTGGCTGATCCGGCCATTCTCGTGCTTGATGAGGCGACATCCGCGCTCGACAGTGCAACGGAAGAGGCCGTGCAGGACGCACTTGAAGATGCCTCTCAGGGCCGAACCACTCTCATGGTGGCGCACCGCTTGTCGACGGTGAAATCCGCCGACGAGATCATCGTCCTTGAGGCCGGTCGGGTCATTGAGCGCGGCACACATGCAGACTTGCTGGCAAAAGGCGGCAAATATGCTGATATGTGGGAAAGGCAGGCCAAGAGCGCGGAGATTGCGCTCGCGGCGGAATAGAGAAAGCTGGCGGGCATGACAGAAGACCTTGAGCGTAAAACGACCCCCTGGTTGACGGGCGGACTGGATTGGGAAGGCGTCGCAGCAGCGCTGGCCTGTCTTCTGGTTGGCCTGTTGTTGAGCTGGGTCTGGGATCCGCTGTTCTGGGTCGGCTTTGCGGCCATGATCGCCGCGCTGATGGCCGCGCGCTGGTCCAACCGGGTCGCGCCGGATCTCGCCAATGGCATTGTGGCGCCCTGCGATGGCGTGGTCGTCTCGGTGACCCGCACGGATGCGCCGGGTGAGATGCGGATGACGGATTCGGCGACGACCCGTATCCGGATTTCTTCGTCTCCTGCCGCCACCAACAGGCTCTACGCGCCGATTGCCGGCAGTCTCGAAAGCCTGATAACGGAAGACGGCGAACATTCTGTCCCATTTGCCATGCGGCCCGATGCAGACGGGCTCGCGGTCTCATATTTGTTGTTCGAAAGCCGCGCCCAGCAGGTCGGGGTCAGGATTGCCACCGGCAGTCTGGGGCCGCGTCAGGAACTGGAGGCCGAAACAGGCGATATCATGCGCCTTGGACGTGTGTTCGGAAAGCGGCGGCTCGGCGGCTGGTGCGATGTCTATGTCCCCGCGAATGCAGGCCAGCTGATCTGGCCGGGTCAGACCCTTGTGGGCGGCGAAACAGTTCTGGGCCGCCTCAAATCCGGGATGGATGAAGACGAATTTGAAAGCATGTCAGGCGAGGCGGGTGAGCTCCCGCTCGGCGTCACTGATGATGACGAGATTGAAGAGGATGATTATCCGGAGCCCGATGAAGCGGACACGCCGGATGATCCGGCCGTCATGCTTGCGCGCCTCAAGGAAGCCACCAAGAACAAGCCGGAAGACTAGTCTTCCCGTGGTGGCGCGCCGCGATTCATCCAGGCGAAGATCGGTTTGAACGGGATGATCCAGCCGATTCCCGCGAACACGTAGAACAGCATCATCGCCCATTTGGGCCAGGTCGAGACCATTGGCGCGACAGAGCCGACCATGATTATCCAGCAGACCATGAAGCCCAGCAGGATCAGGCTGGCGACGATTTTCTTGGTCGGATAGCTCATGGATCGGTCTTTCAGCTGCACATGCGACTTTGCCGCCTCTTGCACGGGCGTCTGCTTGGATCATGTATCGCGCATGAGTGAAACGTCAAAAATCAGCCCGTCCGCAATCTGGATCCGTCGCTGGCTGATCCTTGTCGGCCTGATGGTCTACGCCATGATCCTGATTGGCGGAGCCACACGCCTGACCGATTCCGGTCTGTCCATTACCGAATGGAATCCCGTCAGTGGCGCTCTGCCGCCGCTCTCTGTAAGCGCATGGCAAGTAGAGTTTGCGAAATACCAGCAGACCGCCGAATACCAGTTCGTGAATCAGGGCATGTCACTGGCCGAGTTCCAGAAGATATTCTGGTGGGAGTGGGGGCATAGATTCTTTGGCCGCATGATCGGGCTGGTCGCTGTCGCAGGTTTTGCCTTCTTTGCCATTCGTCGCTGGCTGACAAAGCGCCTCACCTGGCATCTGGTCGCGCTGATCGGACTGGGCGGCCTGCAAGGGGCCATCGGCTGGTGGATGGTTGCAAGCGGCATTGGCGAAACGACACGCGTTGATGTGGCGCCATACCGGCTGATGACGCATTTCACGCTAGCCCTGCTGATCATCGCCTATGTCGCCTGGCTCTGGCACGATCTGGGCGTAAAAGCGCGTCCGATGGTGCCGGACCTGGCCCGAACCGTGGCCGTGGTCCTTCTGGTCGCGATTTTCCTCCAGATGGCTGCCGGGGCTCTGGTCGCCGGTCTTGATGCGGGCCGGTCCTACAATGACTGGCCGCTGATGGCGGGGGAAATTGTCCCTTCACACTATCTGGAAGACGGGCTGGGCGGGCGCAGCCTGTTTGAAGGACGCGCCGCAACGCAATTCAACCACCGTCTCCTCGCATACCTGATCTGGGCGGGATCGCTCGCGTCAGCATGGGCGTTCCGAAGCACGCCGCTCCGGCTAGATTTCCGCTGGCTTGCCATACTCGTCACCCTGCAGGCGGTGTGGGGAATCCTCACACTGGTGCATGCCGCCCCGATGAACCTTGCTCTGGTTCATCAGGGTCTTGGCGTGATTGTGACTTTGGCAGCGGTGCGGCTGGTCTGGCGGTCGCGCGGCGCGCCTAGCGTGAGCCTGCCAGCGTAAGCGCGCTCGGATCGACAAAGACGGCCTGGTGCTGGTCGGGGCCTGTCTCGCCCGCGATCACGATCACGCCGCCGGGATAGCCGCCATTCATCATCGTGCCCATGGT
>Ga0181377_1000659_pt1 | contig 12431 bp, 17 predicted proteins | sample LowvirmetaG_9_FD_130160 | JGI IMG/M metagenome (GOLD analysis project Ga0181377, IMG submission 130160) | Marine viral communities from the Subarctic Pacific Ocean - Lowphox_13 viral metaG | ecosystem: Environmental > Aquatic > Marine > Oceanic | place: Subarctic Pacific Ocean | collected...
CACCTGACGAACAAAGCATGGCTATTCGTCAGGCAGAATTTATAGAATATGTTGGTAAGGATATCTGCGAAAGCTTGAGGCGGAACGAAGACTTCCCAGAGTGGATGCAGAATAAACTAAGTGGATTACATACAGCAGCAAAAGATTTACATGCTGCCTTAGGTGACCACGGTAAGGATAAAGATATGAAGACTGAAGAAATGACAGATCTGAGTATGAAAACCAAACTAACAAAAGCACCATCATCTGGTCTTGGTAAGAAGTTAGGCTCCGATAAACTAAAGGCAGACCTTGCTGCTATGAAAGCCCGTCTTAAGAAAGACAAAAAAGCATATGAAAAACTTTAAGACATTTTTAAATGAAGGTTCTGAAACTTGGGAAGCCGGTTATAAACGCCGTGTTGTTAAAACTACTGACCCTGAACACAAAGAAAAAGGTTTGAATTGGCGCATTAAAGGTAAAGATAAATCACATCTTACTATTAAGCTTTATAAGGAAAAGCCGTCACAAGAAGAATTTAATAAGCAAATGAAACGAGTAGCAGGACACGAGTTCGGATGAAAAGTTTTAAATTATTCTTAGAGGAAAAAGATTCTCGGCTAAAAGCTGCAGGGGTCAAAGGCTATAATAAAGCCAAGCGTACTCCTGGCCACCCTACTAAGAGCCACATCGTGGTTGCCAAAGACGGTGGTAAAGTTAAAACTATTCGCTTTGGACAACAAGGTGTTAGCACAGCTGGTGCTCCTAAAAAAGGCGAATCCGATAAACAGAAAGGCAGACGCGCATCCTTTAAAGCAAGACACGCTAAGAATATTGCAAAAGGTAAAATGTCTGCAGCCTATTGGGCCGATAAGGAAAAATGGTAATGGCACAGTCAGCCCAAAATGAACGATTCGATAGAATCGAAACCAAGATAGATAAACTTACTGATGCTGTTATATTAATGGCTAAGATGGAACAAAAGATAGATAACTATGAAAAGTACAGAGATGAGTCCTGGGCAAGGATGAACAGATTCTCTGAGAAACTTGATCAGATTGAGAAGAAAGTAGATGATAACCACAGAACAGTTTCAACAATAAATAAACTATTCTGGGTAGTAATAATTGCAGCGGCTGGCGCTGTTGCAACAAACTTATGGATGTAAATCTTGAGTCAAACAAAAGGAAAAGGTAATGAACTATAAAGAAATCAAAGCTATGGCTCAAGCGTGGAACACAGTCCAGGAAGCCAAGTTTACTTTTGATATCCCTGAGGATATTGGAACAATGGAAAGAACAGCATTTCACGGTGCTGCTGCTGGCGCACATAAAGCTGGTAAATCACACTTTAACTTCAACGGTAAAAAATACCCTGTAACTATGAAAAAAGATACAGCTAAAGCTATTGCCGATGAGGTCAAACCTGCAGTTAAGAAAGCACTTGCAAAAGCTTCTGCACCTTCAGAAAAAGGTAAAAAAGCAGTAACACTTCCAAAAGCCCCATTCAAGATGGATGAAGGTAAGATGGATGAAAAGTCTTGCGTGCGGGATATGAAAGAACTATATGCTTCTAATTGTGCAAAGATGGAAATGTACGGCAAGATGAAAGAACGTTACGGCGTAACAAAACCTAAATTTGAACAACTATATGCTCAATATTTAGGTAAAGAGTCTTATAATGAAGATGCTGAGAAAAAAGCAATGGATGATTTTGCAAATATTGTAAGTAAAGCTGGACCAAACAGAAGAGCTCCAAAGACAGCTGCAGATGCCAAAGCATTAAAAGACAAGCGCGATGCGGATCGCCGAGCTAAGCTTGACAAAGCATTAGGGCCTAATGCAGAGGATTATAATCCATATGCTTCATCTACTAAAAAAGAAGTTCAAAAGGCTGATGCAAATAAAAAGATTGCTACAGCTAGAAATGCTGCTCTTAAAGTAGCACGTAAAATGGATGAGGCAACTGCAACACATAAACCTAATAACGGGCAAGAAATGGACCAAGGTCTTTCTCCATCAGCGAAAGCACAGCTTGCTAATAAAACACCTATGCCAGATGACGTAGATGGACCAACAATCAATAAAAAATCTTTTGATGCAATGCGTAAGTCTTTGAAGACTGCACCAAAACGTTCAGGCGATAACGATGCAGGCGAAAAGAATATTAAGCCTTCTGCTACTCCAGTTAAAATGGAAGTTAAATCTGAAGGTAAAGCTTATGGTCCAACTGGAGTTTCTTATTCAGATGAAAAGAACTTAGTGTCTAAGCCATTAGGTGTCAAAAAGGGTACTAAAGAAAATGTTATGTCTGCAGATAAGAAACCAGAAAAATACATAAAGCCAGATGGCAAAGTAGGTATTCGTATGGTTCGCACAGCTAAAGAGGTTGTTGACAAAGATAAATAGTTCTTGATTAACTAAGAAAGTCTTTTGAATGAATGATGATTTACTAGAAGAAGATCTAGTAAAGTTTGCAGCGAAACATTATTACTCTCCAAAGGGTAAAATAGATCCTGAGGAATTTTATGATGATCTGAAACGATTTAAGTATATCAAGCGTCTCTTAAACAAATATCTAGAAAATGGTCATTTGTCAGAGCGCTTGATATTAAATCATACGATTGTTATCTTTAATGTATTTGGTCCATATGGTGCTATTCGCATCTTAGGACTTAAACTAGAAACCAAGCACTGGGAAGTTATAAAACCCTTCCTAAAATATTTAAACTATGTACGCCCTAACCAATTACATGATATAAAATCAACACAGGACGTCGTCGATAAGCTAAAGAGGATATAATGGGAATAGTCAAAAGAGCTGCCGATCTAGTTTATACGATCAGATTCCTGACGTTGCTTGTTACTCCTTTCAATAAGACCACAGCTTTCGAGCTAGGTATTATAGATGAAAAGGGTAAAAAGAACAAAAACTTTGATATGAATGCTACACCAAATACCAGAGCAAAGTACAAAGATGCTTATACACCATTTCACAGATTGGTGTTTAATATAAAAAGATTAATGGGTAAAGTGCCCGGTGGTAGTAGTCGTATTGCATCATATGCTGCTGCGCTTTATTTAATTAAAGAGAACTATTCAGTTAGTGAAAAAAGAATCCTAAAAGCATTAAAAGAATCAGGTGTTGATCATACTGATATTTTAGTAGAAGAGAACAATTGGTTTGTTCTAGAGAACGGACAACTATCTCCTGGTGTATATAAATTACGTCACGAAAAAGTAGCAGATAGTGTTGAATTAATACTATATCCAAACGATAAAGTGACTGTCGGTCCTGAAGCAATGCCTGTTGGAGATATGTTCGGTATAAATATATACGAAGCAACACATATAAGATCAAGACAGAAATTATATGTAACGTCAATGGAGCTAATACGTTAATGATAAAAGTAACCGACAATGCAAAAGCTTATCTTAAGAAAGTAGGTAAGCCAAATGTATCTCTTGCTGTCAAAGGCGGCGGTTGCAGCGGTTTCACATATCAGTGGGGTGTAACAGATGCAGAACCTACTGTCGAGAACTTATGGTTAGATCCTATGGCAGAGATGTTTGTATTTGGTTGTACTGTTGATTATGTAGAAGAATTAGGAGGTTCGTACCTCAAAGTGTTAAATCCAAACGCGACTGCGCAATGTGGTTGTGGAGAAAGTTTCGGAGTCTAAAATGATAACAGAAAAAACTTTAACTCCAGCTGAGAAAAAGAAACGCGAAGAAATAGCGAAAGCAATAGAGCGAGACCAGCCTGGAATAGATATGTCTAGGAAGATGGCAATAGCCACAGCGACAGCGAAGCGAGTGGCAGAAGATGCACCAGCTGGTGCCAATGTAGCTTCGATACCTAATCCAGCGACAACAGCTATGGGTCCAAAATTTAAACCTATGAGTGTTACTGATCGGCGTCGAAAGAAAGATAAAACTGTTCTATTAAAAAGATTTAGAACATATATGGATGACAAAAATAATGGCTAAACTATATTTAATGTTCATCGTCCTGGGATTACTCGGTGGTGTAGGGTACGGTGCATATTCATACTATGTGTCAACTCAAGCAACGATTGCTACATTAAGAACTAATAATGCAAAACTTGAAGTTGCACTTGAAACTGCTACAGAGAGCCTTGAAACTATGCAAGCAACTGTAGAGAAAACAAACAAATTAAATAAAGAACTCCAGAGTGATCTGCAAGCAGCGGAGGCTTATAGTGATGAACTACGGTCCAAATTTTCAAGACTGAATCTGGTTCAAGAAGCACTCAGAGACAGTGAGATATTGGAAGGAAAGATGAATGGAGCAACAGCAAACTTATGGCGTGAAATCATGGGGGAAAGCGGTAGTAGTGACGGCGCTAGTCGGCCTCTTCCTGGGTGGTTGCAGCGGCCTGTCGAGGAAACCGGAGACGGAGATCAAAGTAGTAACGAAGATAGTTCCGACGACAATCCCGACAGTAGCGCAGCCAAAACCGATACAGCTGAATGATACTCGTGTTTGGGTAGTTACTGCTGAAAAGTTAGATGAGTTTATTGCTGACTTTAAAGAGCAGTATGGTGAAGTAGCATTTGTTGCTCTGTCTATGCGTGACTATGAAAACCTAGCATTAAACATAGGTGATCTGAAACGCTACATTAATCAACAAAAAGAAATCATAATCTATTATGAAAAGGCTGTAACTGAAGAGCCTAAAGAGCCTGAAAAAAAATAGCATATGTTGTAAAAAAAGTTTCTAAATATACCATATATGGCGTTTACAAAGGTTGGTAATTGATATATAATACTACCAACCGAAACAAAACCATCACAAGCTGATTTAAAGATTTAAGCCTATTTTGTAGGGACAATAGGTTTGTGCTGTGTTGTATGCTGAAAGAGATATAAATGCTATTTAAAGAACAAATTTCACGTAAGCCAGATCTTTATCCCTGGACAAAAGAATTTATGGATGCTATCTGGAGTGGCTTCTGGACACCTGATGAATTTAACTTTACCAGTGATTATAGTCAGTTTAAAAGTGAAATGACCGCACAGGAACGTGAAGTTCTAGTACGTGCGCTTTCTGCAATCGGCCAGATTGAAGTAGCTGTTAAAACATTTTGGGCAAACCTCGGTGACAACCTTCCGCATCCATCACTACGTGATCTTGGATATGCTATGGGTAACTCAGAAGTTATTCATAACATGGCATACGAAAAGCTACTTGATGTTCTTGGTCTTACAGATATCTTTGAACGCAATCTAGAAAATCCAGTCATTGCTGGCCGTGTAGACTATCTGCGTAAGTACAGCAAAGGCGTTTACAAAGACGAACGTAAGCAGTACATCTATGCTATCACATTGTTTACTTTGTTTGTAGAGAATGTTTCTTTGTTTTCACAGTTCTATATTATTTTGCATATGAATAAAAATAAAGCTATTCTTAAGGACACAGCTCAACAAGTCAAGTACACGCGCAATGAAGAAATGCTACATGCACAATGTGGCATTAAACTTATCAATACAATGCGTGAAGAATACCCAGAGCTATTTGATGACGAGCTAGAAGCACGTATCACAGAAGAGATCGATGCAGCAATCGGTTATGAGAGTGAAGTTATTCGTTGGATCATGGGTGATTACGAAGAGCTTGGGCTTTCCAGCGACATTCTTATAGAATTCATTAAAAAACGTATGGTAGATAGTTTAGATCAGATTGGATTTAGTAATAACATTACGTATGATAAAGAAGCAATTAAGCTAACTAAATGGTTTGATGAAGGACTTATGGGAACAAACATGGTTGATTTCTTTCATGGACGACCAGTTGATTATGCTCGAGGCCAGGGTGTAACAGCAGACGATTTATTTTAATAGGAGTATATTATGGCATTTGATTGGCTAAACGAAGACGCGCGTCTTTTTCTTTCTCGTGGTTACCTTGAAGATGGTGTGAGCGCAGAAGAACGCATTGAAGAAATAGCAGAGGCAGCAGAGAAGATTTTAAACAAACCTGGCTTTGCACGTAAATTTAACAAGTACATGTTGGCAGGTTACTATAGCTTGTCTTCACCTGTGTGGTCTAACTTTGGAACTACACGTGGACTACCTATCTCCTGTAATGGCGTTAAGGTAGATGACTCAATTGAAGAGATCCTACAAAAAGTATCAGAAGTAGGTGTACAGACCAAGCTTGGTGCTGGTACATCTGGTTACTTTGGCGATCTTCGTCCGCGTGGTACAGCTATTCGTGGTGGAGGTAAAGCCGATGGGCCAGTTCATTATATGCGTCTTTATGATACTAGCACTGATGTTATTAGTCAGGGATCGGTCAGACGCGGTGCGTTTGCTGCTTATCTTAACATTGATCATCCTGATGTTCATGAGTTTTTAGAGATTCGTGAACCAGGTGCAGCTATCCAAAATATCTCTATTGGAGTCACTGTCTCTGATGAGTGGATGGAAGACATGATCACTGGTAATAAAGACAAGCGCGAGATATGGGCAAAGGTACTGCGTAAACGTAAAGAGACCGGTTATCCATACCTTTTCTTTAGTGATACTGTAAACAATAATAAACCAAAAGCATTGCTGGATCATAACTACCCGATCTATGCTTCTAATCTTTGTTCAGAGATTGCACTACCATCCAGCAAAGACTGGACGTTTGTTTGTAACCTATCATCTATGAACCTTGTTACATGGGATGAATGGAAAGAAACAGATGCAGTAGAAACTATGACATACTTTCTTGACGCTGTTATGGACGAGTATATTAAGAAGACCAAAGGTGTACGGTTTATGGAAACTGCACACAACTTTGCAAAGCACTGGCGTGCACTTGGCATCGGTCAACTTGGCTGGCATTCGTTACTACACTCTAGAATGATGCCATTCGAGTCGTTTGAGGCTCTAGAATTAGGTGAAGAAATTAGTCAATTCATTGACGAGCAGTCGCTTGCAGCATCAAAAGAAATGGCGGAAATATATGGAGAACCTGAAGGGCTTAAAGGTTATGGTGAGCGTAATCTTACTCGTACTGCTATTGCTCCAACTACTTCATCATCTTTCATCTTAGGTCAAGTATCGCCTTCGATTGAACCACTAGCATCTAATTACTTTGTAAAAGATTTAGCAAAAGGTGTATTCACATATAAGAATCCATGGTTAATTGATTGTCTTGAAAATCATGATAGAAACGATGATGAGACATGGGAAGATATTCTAATTCATAAAGGTAGTGTACAGCATCTCGATTTTCTGCCACAGTTTGAAAAAGACGTATTTAAAACATTCTCTGAAATCTCGCCTCTTAATGTTGTGCAACAAGCAGCTGCAAGACAGGCATATATAGATCAAAGCCAGAGTTTAAACTTAATGATCCCACATGAAGCTCCGGTCAAAGATATTAATGCACTTATTATTGAAGGATGGAGACTAGGCGTGAAAACATTTTATTACCAACGATCATCAAACCCAGCACAAGAACTTGTACGGGATATTATGACATGCGTCTCATGCGAGGCGTAATATATGCACTGGGATAATTACACACACGTATTCTTTAACAAATTCCCAGAAGAATTAACTGAGACTTTGATGAATTATTATCGAGCGTATGGTATAGGTGAAGGCGTTGAGCCATCTTGGAAACAGTCAACAGATAGTTATAGTGTAGGAAAGTGGTATCCTTTTAGTCTTAAGAATAAAGTTTTAGATTGGAACGGAATGAGTTTTGGTATTTCTTTTCTAGTTTCTTACCCAAATATAGGTCTGTATACTGTACATACAGACAGAAGAAGAGATTTTGCTTTTAATGTGCCAATAAAGGTAGATAACGAAAAAAGCAAAGTACTGGTAATGGCTGACGACGACTTAAGTAAATGTGGTCCTATGTCTACGGAACTTGGACGAGATGGACACGAAGGTCATTATTGGCATGAAGCAGTAGAGTCAAATTTTTCAAACCTAAATTTCCAGGCCCCGATGCTTTTAAATACTTCTAAGCCTCATTCATGGACTAATTACTCTAATGAACTAAGAGTAGTAGCAACTTTATCAGCATATAGGCAATTTACAGTGCAGGACGTATATCAAGCTTTTAAAGAATACATATAAGAGGCATAAATTGAAAATAGAATATAGCTGTGAATGTGGTCACTGCAGATCTGAAACTATAGTTGATGTTATTGACGAAGAAGAAGAACCTCTCTTCTGTAGTATGTGAGGTCAAGAAGCTAACCATAATTTCTTAAATATAAAAAATGATGACGGCGAGGAAATTGAACTATGATTGATATTAACATTACTCATATAGAATATTGTAACTTCCCAGAGCATTACACCCAAGAAGTATTTGATTTGTCAAAAAACTGTTTAAACAGTGTATCAGAAGATTTTCTTGATGTGGAATATAGTGATGAGCCGCTAGACGACCTGATACTTGGTCCAATACCAAAGCAAGCTAGTATTGTTATAAAAGATATTCATTTTGAATTACACGTCTTTGTCTCGCTACCTGCTAAAAAAATGTTTGATGTACATATAGACAAAGGACGACATATTGGTATTAATTTTCCAATTCAAGTAGATCCGGATAAGGGTTATCTTTTAGTAATGAAAGATGATAACTACTCGGCATTAGGTGAACAGGGTGAAGGGCCAGGTAATATCGCATTTGGAGATTTTTCTATTCCAAAAGATAGTCCTGGCTTTACAAAATGGCCTAATGCTAAGGAAGAGAATATGCAAAAGGTCTGCTTCGATAAACCTATGATGCTAAATACTAAGAGACCACATTCTTATGTTAACTATAGTAACAAACCTAGGATCATTGCCACACTTATGCATGGTAAAATACAAAACACAAAAATAAGCGATGAAGAAGTGCGCGAGAAATTTAAAGAGTGGCTTTAACGTACTATGTGGTACTATAAAGGCAAAGAGTATAATCCATCTGAAGAAGAGATGAAGCAGTGGCAAGGATTTGTTTATGTTATTACCGATCTTACCAATAACAAAAAGTATGTTGGAAAGAAAGGCTTTTGGTCGAAGAAGACATTGCCCCCGCTTAAAGGCAAAACCAGGAAGCGACGAAGTATTGTTGAATCAGACTGGAAAAAGTATTACGGATCAAGCGAACTTGTCAAAGAATTGTTGCTTGAACACGGACATGAAGGGTTCTATCGTGAGATATTATATTTCGGTAGATCAAAGGGTGAGCTTGGTTATCTCGAAGCAAAAGAACAATTTGATAGACGTGTGTTGTTAGACGACTCATATTACAATGGTATTATTAACTGTAAAATACATAGAACTCATGTAAAAAGTTTAAAATAAGGTTTACATTGCTAATAAACTATGGTATAATAGTTCTAATAATTAGGAGAATATTATGATACTACTTGACTTCAGTGGCATTGCCATTGCACCTATTGTAATGGGACAGGCGCAAGCCGATGATGAAAACCTTATTCGCCACATAATCTTAAACTCTATTCGCATGTATCGTCAGAAGTTTAAAAGCTATGGCGATATGGTTATTATAGCAGATGGCGGCGGTAACTGGCGTAAAGATGTTTATCCTGAGTACAAAGGTAAACGCAAGTCTAACCGTGAGAAGTCTAAGATCGATTGGAATCTAGCGTTCAGCCACATTAACACAGTGCTAGACGAAATCAAAGAGAATATGCCCTGGAAGGTTATTCATCAATGGGGCTGTGAAGCTGACGATTCCATTGCAGAGATCGTTAAGTGGACACAAGACTTTGGTAACTACGAAGATGTTATGATTGTATCAAGCGATCATGATTTTATTCAGTTACAAAAGTTTAAAAACGTTTCACAGTTTTCACCCACAACTAAAAAACCTGTAAAAGATGACCAGCCTCGTTTATATCAAGCTGATCATTTCTTGCGTGGATGTACAGGTGATGGTGTGCCTAATGTACTATCAGATGATGATACCTTTATTACTGAAGGCAAGCGCCAAAACGTACTATCTAAGAAGAAAAAAGAAGCCTTGATGCAAGATCCACGTGCACTTGGTGAAACAGTATATCGCAATTACCTTCGCAATAAAAAGATGATTGATCTCACAGAAGAGTCAGAATGTCCTGATGTTGTGAAAAAAGAAATTATAAATAAATTTGAAGAGCAAGATCCATGGCCCAATCGAAGTAAGGTACTTCCATATCTTATTAAGAAGCAGTGCCGCTTGTTAGTCGAAGTAGTAGAGGAATTCTTTTAATATGGCTAGAACATTAGATGTTTATGAAGTCTTTGAATTATTTGAAAAAGCAAAGAATCGTAAAGAAAAAGTTGATGTGTTAAAACGACACGAATCGTGGGCATTGAAAGATGTCATTAAAGGCGGATTAGATCCGAATATCGAATGGCTGCTGCCACCTGGTGAAGTACCATATACACCAGCACCAGAGCATGCTTTGCCATCGACACTTCTTAGGAAAAATAGAGATTTTCGTTATGTTGTAAAAGGTGGATCAGGCACTAAAATGCCTTCATATAAACGTGAGAAGATCTTTCTGGGTATTGTAGAATCAGTACATCCAGAAGATGCCAAACTAGTATGTGGGATGATCAATAAAAAGCTACCGGTTAAAGGACTTACAACAAAAATAGTACAGGAGGCATTTCCCGGACTCTTATGACCATACCCATAAATTTAACTCAACAATCAGCAATACAAGAACAGGTGCACGTTTTACGACGTAGCACCTTTTTCTTTGGGAGAAAGATATATGGTTTCAGTAACTATCGAGCGCTTAAGAAAAGATTCCAGACAATTGGGCTGGTACGCAGATAGGTATAAAAAGCAAGGTAAAACAGAACGTCTACGAAAGGTATTATTAAAAAAGGCGTACTTAGACGATCACATTGTTGAAATTGAAGAAACTCTAAAAGAAGCAGCATAGGAATAGATCGGGGATAGAAATATCCTCGATTTTTTATTTTAATAAGTATATATATTACACCCACATAAAATAACATTTTGGATAAAGCTTTTGAAAGTTGCATTAGTGTCACCGCCGAGCCATGACTTTAGGTTTCCAGCGCCAGGTATTGCGTACCTGAAAGGTGTATTAAACCAAGAAGGATACGAATCTAAAGCATTTGATTTAAATAACGCCTTTATTAAAAAGTTTGGAGAAGGATCTATTGGTTGGACTAATGCTTCTATCGGCGGTGAATGTAAACCAGAATACAAAGAATTTTTCTTAGATTACTGTAATAAACTTATAGGATACGATTGGATTGGAGTATCACTTTTCTCATTCAACTCTCAGACAGCTACAGAACTACTACTTAGTTGTATAAAAGAATTAGGAATAAAATCTAAAATCGTTATCGGTGGTGCTGGTATACTAAGAGGGCCTAATAATGCTAAAAATAAACAGAACGGCGATGGACAAAGCACTTTCTGGGCTCAAGGAATGATAGATGAGGGTTTAAGTGATTATTATATAGTGGGTGAAGGCGATAAAGCACTTCCAGCTTTGTTAAAAGGTAAAGCGTATCGATTTTCCCAGATGAATGATCTATCAGGTTTACCTTATCCAGACTATAGCGATTTTGACTTAGCAGATTACGATCAGACTTTAGAAGATGGCACAGTTGACAAAGCATTAGTTACTATTACAAGCTCACGTGGGTGTGTTAGAAAATGTACATTTTGTAGTATTGGTAATATATGGGGTAAGTATAAATTTAGACCAGGTGAAGAAGTTGCTGCAGAGATGGCACATCAATATGAAAAACATGGCGTGGATCTATTTTATTTTAGTGATAGTCTAGTAAATGGTTCACTAAAAGAGTTTAGAAAATTTTGTAGGATTATGAGCGAAAACGATCTTCCTGTTGAATGGATGGGTCAGTTTATCTTTAGAAGTGGTATGACCGAGGAAGATTGGGACTATCTAAAAGACAGTGGCTGTAAATCTATATGGATAGGTATTGAATCTGGGTCAGAAAAAGTACGCTGGCATATGAGAAAGAAATTTGATAACAGAGCTCTTTATAGTAGCATTAAAGCTGCTGGAGAGCGTGGAATACATATGGTATATCAAACTATTGTAGGATATCCAACAGAGACTGAAGAAGACTTTCAAGATACTCTAAAAATGATTTATAAATCAGCACCTTATGCTAGCAACATTATTATACGTTGCCACATTGCGCTGCTTATTCCAGGTACACAAATGTTTGAAGAGACTGATTGGCATGGTGATGATATAATTGATTGGGCAGTAACAGATGAAGATGGCGAAGAGATAGATCTAAAAACAAGAATTGAAAGATGGTCTAGATTAATAACTGCTGCAAAATCTGTGGGTATGGGAACATGCTCTTCGTTTGAAGATGTTAGAAATGATAATATTAATAAGCTTATGAGAATAGGTGATTGTGACAAATTAATAGAAACTATAAGAAATTTATAAAAATAA
>Ga0181377_1000663_pt1 | contig 12379 bp, 9 predicted proteins | sample LowvirmetaG_9_FD_130160 | JGI IMG/M metagenome (GOLD analysis project Ga0181377, IMG submission 130160) | Marine viral communities from the Subarctic Pacific Ocean - Lowphox_13 viral metaG | ecosystem: Environmental > Aquatic > Marine > Oceanic | place: Subarctic Pacific Ocean | collected 2015-12-10
ACTAAAAAAAAGAAAAGTATTATATTTATAACGGAATAAAATAAAATAAAACGATGGCAATATTAAACACAAACGAAATCATGTTCACAGCATTTGAACCTAAATTACAGAATAGGTTTATAATGTACATTGATGGAATCCCAGCATTCCTAGTTAAAAAGGTAGGAAGACCAAATATATCATTTGGAGACGTAACTATTGATCACATTAACGTGAAAAGAAAATTAAAAGGAAAAGCTGATTGGCAAGACATCACAGCTGAACTTTATGATCCAGTAACACCTTCAGGTGCTCAAGCAGTAATGGAGTGGGTTCGTTTGTCACACGAGTCAGTTACAGGTAGAGATGGTTATTCTGATTTCTATAAAAAAGACATTAGATTTAACGCTTTGGGTCCTGTAGGAGATATCGTTGAAGAATGGATTTGTAAAGGAGCTTATTGTAAGTCAGCTAATTTTGGAGAAATGGATTGGTCTTCAGATCAACCAGTTAATATTTCATTAAGTATTAGAATGGATTACGCCATCTTAAATTACTAATATTTATCAAATAATAAAAGAAAGCGCCTATTTTGGCGCTTTTTTATTTTCTCTATATATGTATATCTGAACTAGTTTTAATAAAAATAACGTTATGGAACAACAACAAACAACCCAACAATTTCCCTCAGAAGAAGTTACATTACCCTCAAAAGGTTTACTTTATCCTGAAGGACATCCTCTAAGAAACGGAATTATAGAAATGAAATATATGACTGCTAAAGAAGAGGATATTTTAACCAATACAAATTACATTAATAATGGTACAGTAATTGATAAACTTTTAAAATCACTTATTGTTTCACCTATTAATTTTAATGATTTATTAATTGGGGATAAAAATGCAGTATTAGTAGCTTCTCGTATTTTAGGATATGGTCAAGATTATAGTTTTAAATACAAAAATCCTATTACAGGAGAGGATGAAGAAGTAACAGTTGATTTAACTGAAGCAGATGATAAAGAATTAGATGAAAGTTTAATTATAGAAGGCAGAAATGAGTTTGCTTTTGAATTGCCTGTATCAAAAATCCCAGTTACTTTTAAACTTCTAACTCATGGAGATGAGTTAAAAATTACAAATGAATTAAAAGGATTAAAAAAGATAAGTAAAACAAATACAGCCGACTTAACTACAAGAATGAAGCATATAATTACTTCTGTAAATGGTGATAGAGATATTAAATCTATTAGAGAATTTGTAGATGGTAATTTTCTTGCAAGAGATGCTAGAGCATTAAGAGCTTATGTAGCAAAAGTAATGCCTGATATTGATTTAACTTTTGATTTACAATTTGACGATGGGGCGAGCGCGGAGGGCGTCAGCATTCCCATTGGGACCACATTTTTTTGGCCTGAGTCAGGAGTATAGAAAAAATATATTTATCCAAATTCATGATTTAACTTATCATGGTAAAGGAGGGTTTACATTTTTTGAAGTTTATAATATGCCTATTTGGTTAAGGAAATTTAACATACATAGGATTAATGAACATCTTGAAAAAGAACAAAAAGCCATACAAGAAGCACGTGGTGAATCCAATATAGGTGATAATAATCCCGTATTTGGCCCTAATGTACCTGCTTCAAATACTTATAATTTTACTAAATAGAAAGATGCCGCAAGGCATCTTTTTTTCATATTTATACATGAATAATTAACTAAAAATGGCAGAAGGAGAACAAATATCACCAGAAGAGCTTAAAAGACTACAACAATCAGAAGAAACTCTAAAATCATTACAACAAATTCTAGAGGAAAATCTTTCTATTAATAGAGAAAATGTTGATGCTATTAACGCACAGGTTAAGTCTGCTAAAGACTTGGCTGCTCCTTATAATGTTACTAAAGAACAAGCAAAAGAAATTGCTAAAGCCAATAGAGATATAGCTCAATTAAATGCTCAATTAGTTAATCAAGAAGATGATATATCTAAAAGAAAAAGATCATCTGCAGATATAAGTAAGGATATAATTAAAAATGAGGAAGCACGAAGGAGAATAACAACTGAAAGGGGAGAAGTTCAGAAAAAACAAATGGCTGCTTTTAAAGCAGGAAAAATTGAAGAAGGAAATGCTTTAAAAAGTATAAATGATGGATTGATAGCTCAAGCAGATCAATCTCGAGATATAGATAAGGCTCTTCAAAAAGAACTACAATCAGCACAAAAAATAGAAAACGCTTTTGGATTATCAGGTAAAGCTTTAGAAGGTATAAATAAATTATTGGGGGGAGCCCTACCTGATTTAGGTAAAATTAGAGAAGGAGCAGCCGACCAACTTTCAAAATTAGAAAAAGAAGGAAAATTAAGAACAGGTTTAGCAGGTAAAATGCAAGGCTTTGGAGCACTTGTAAAATCAACAGGGGGTCTTCTAAAAGCAAACATGTTAGATCCTCTTGTTTTAATGAAAGCAGGATTTGACTTTGATAAAGAAGCCACAGCACTTCAGAAAAATTTAGGTATAAGTGCAACAGAAGCTTATGGTTTAAATGTTACTTTATCAATGGCAGCTACCAATACAGGTAACATGGCTATTCAAGGTTCAGATGCAGCAAAAGCATTTGGAACCTTAAATGATCAAATAGGAGTAGCATCTACCTCATTAGTAGGAATGGTAGGAGAAGCTGCTAAAATGCAAAAACTTTTAGGATTAAGTGATGAAGCAATAGGAAGAGCAGGTAAGGCATCTTTAATCACTGGTAAATCAATGTCAGAAATTAAACTTGATATCATTGATCAAACTACACAAGTTAGATCTCAGACAGGAATTGCTCTTAATTATAATAAAATCCTAGAAAAAACACTTAATGTTGGTGGTCGAATAGCAATGCAATTAGGTAATAATCCTAAAAAAATAGCAGAAGCAGTAGCTCAAGCAAACGCTTTAGGATTAGAATTAGATCAAGTAGCATCTATAGGAGAAAAATTATTAGAGTTTCAAACATCAATTGAAGCAGAATTAGAGGCAGAATTACTAACTGGTAGAGAACTTAATTTAGAAAAAGCAAGATTATTAGCTTTAACAGGAGACCAAGCAGCATTATCAAGAGAAATAGCAGAACAGGCAGGTACTTTTACAGAGTTTACTAATATGAATGTTATTCAACAACAAAAATTAGCGGCAGCTTTTGGAATGTCACATGATGCAATGTCTGATATGCTTATTCAACAAGAAGCTATGGGTAAAACAGCTGAACAATTAAGAGCAGAAGGAAAAGAAGATATAGCTCAAAGATTAGAAGCTCGAAATGCACAAGAAAAATTTACAGATGCTGTTGAAAAAATGAAAAATATATTTGTTGATTTAGTAGGTGGTCCTATAGGAGGGTTACTTAATATGTTGACTTTAGCTTTAGTACCAATAAATACAATGGTTACTTCAATATCTAAATTATTTAGTTTATTTACAGGAGCCAAAGAAGAATTCACAGTAATAGAATCACTAATGGCGTCAGCTGCAATAACTGCTGGTGTAATATATGGATTTTCTAAAAAGACAGCAATTCAAGAAGGTATAATTAAAGGATACCAAGTTGCAAAAACATCTTTGGCAGCAATAAAATTAGGATATGATGTAGCTTCAGGTAAAGCATCAGCAAGAGAAATAAGAATGATGGGTAAAGGTTTAGGAAGAAGTATAGCATTAACAGCTACAAAAATATTTAAAACATTTGCAGGAATACCTTTTGGTTTAGGTATACCTTTAGCAATAGCATCTGTTGTAGGTATGGCAGCTTTAATTAGAGGAATGTCAAAAGCGGATGATGCTATTTTTGAGGGAGGAGGATATGGAAAAAGAGCCTTATTAGACGAAGGATCAATAACATTATTTAATGATAAAGACACAATATTAGCAGGTACAAAACTTCAAAAGGCAGATGATGTAGTAAGTAGACCAGAAGGATCAGTACAAGCAGCTTCTCCTCAACCTATCCAACCAATAATAATGAAAAATGAAGTGGTATATGATTCACATCAATCAGCTAATTATTATAATGGACCAAGAAGTGTTGAAAAAAGCGAAACAGGAATTCATACCTAATATGTATAACAAAATAAACAAATAAAATTATGGGATTAAGAGACTTAAAATCAAACTTAGACATACATGGGGGTAATCAAGCCATATCTCAAGGAGGTAATCCTGGGGGAATGTTATCAAACCCAAATCCTCCTTATGATGGTGGAGCATTTGCTGCATCAGGACCAAATGTGGGAGTATTAGACAACGATTATGACAATTATAGAGACAGTGGTAACTCAGATTCTCCTTTTGAATATGATAAAGCAAGCAGTGGAGGTAATTACCCAGGAACTGATGATCATATGGTAGCTTTACTAGAAAGAAGAAATGTATCTAGTACAAATACAGATCCTTTAGGACCTATAGGAAGTAGAATGCATACTAACCCAATGACTTATAGCCCTACACCAGGGGGAAATGGACAAGGAACATTAGATAACGTACCTAGTCCCCAAAATGCCCAAAATGGTAATGGCTTATTTGGAGACGCATTAGGCCAAGGAAAAACCGTAGATGGTGAAGATTTACATATAGCTATGTTACAAGGTCAATATACAAGTACAAATCCAAATGCTAATTTTAATGGAACAGATTATGGAGCAGGACAACCTAGTTCTACATATCCTACACTTAATCCAGGCGAATTAGATCTTAACACAACAGCAGGTGGGATAGGAGATGCTCCAGGATTTGCAAAATATAGAAATCCATTTACAAATTCTTCTATAGAACCTTCACCAAATGCAATAGACACAGTATCAGAACAAGGATTAGAAGGATTATACAATAGTTCAGTAAATCCAAATGCAGTATATAATTCAAATTGGCCAACACCTTCAAGACAAACACCTGATTTAGATAAAAACGGAGCTACTCCTAACAAATATCAAGATAACTTACCATTATAAAATAAACTATGGGGTTAAAAAGACTAATATCTAGACTCGATAGTGGGCAATCTTTTGGAAGCACTTATCCTAACCATAATACTCCTGATAATGTAGGAGGTTTTAATTATGGAGAAAGTGTTTCTATATTTGATGCCAATCAATCAAATAATGATTATTTCCCTTTTAGACAAAGATCATTAGGATATGGTCCTCAAGGAACTAAAGATTCAACGGGAATGTTTGGAAGATTACATGGTCCCGCTCCTTATCGTAAACAGAATTTACCAGATTTAAATCCTAATAAATTAGGACCAGGAGATACTGGACCTATTTTAGGAGTTGCTGGAGCTATAGATGCAGTTACAGAAGTAGGTGTAAGAGGAGGATTAACCACAGTTTTAAAAAGATCACTTATAGATGCTGCAAGAATAGGAGAATTTATGCTTTCAGCTAAAGGATTAGGTTTTATAGCTAAAAATGTAGGTTTACAAATGACAAACCCTAAACTTCAAGAAGGAAAAGGAAGTAGTTTTTTAGGAATGAATTTAGGAGCTAATAATAGAATTTATAATTTAGGAGTAAACACTTTAGCCCAAACATTAACTGCAGCTACTGGATTACATGTTAACAGAGCAGGACTTTTACCTATAGGAGCAAAAAATTATGAAGTAGAACCAGGATATAGAGTTGATTCTAATAATAAAACTAAATATGAATATAATGTAAGAGGAGTAGGTCCCGAAGAAGATGGTGGAAGTGGTAATATTACAAACAAAACAAACGTTTATACAGCAAATAGATTAGCTTCATTATATAATAAATTAGTAGGAAATACATCTAATACTATTGAATTTTTTGCAGGAGTTGAAGCTCCTGAATTATATGAATTTAGAGGAGGTCCTCATTCGGTTTATGGTATAGGTAAAACAAGATTAAAAAGATATGTTTATACTGAAAGAGATGCATTAAGAGCTAAATTAGAAACTGTACGACAACGTGATGGGTATAAACAATCTAGACATTTAGGATCTAAATCAGGACCTAAACAATCTACATCTAATCAAATACTTGATTTTAGAAGAAATAAAGGTATACCTTACACTAATTATGAACAAAAATTAGGAGATTCAGGCCAAACATTAGATAGTAGATTTGGTTACGCTAGAGGAGTAGTAAGACCTTCTACTCCTATAAATCAAGATGGTACTATAAATATTAGAGCAAGCCATCCATTAGCTGACAGAATAAACAGTACAGACATATGGACACATGAAGGTCCTTGGGATAAAACAGATTTAGGAAGTAAAGTAAGAGATTATATAAAATTCAGAATAGAAGCTGTAAACACAGACAAACCTAGAGAATCTAGTACTATGGTATTTAGAGCGTTTTTAGATAGTATGGATGATGGTTTTAATAGTAAATGGAATTCTTACAGTTATAATGGTAGAGCAGAACCTTTTTATACTTTTAGTGAATTCAACAGATCCGTGTCATTTAGTTTTAAAGTAGCTGCTTTTTCAAGAGATGATATGAGACCTCTTTATAGAAAATTAAATTACTTAGCTTCTCAAACAGCAGGAGAATACAGCAACACAAGATTAAGGGGTAATTTTTGTAGATTAACTATTGGAGATTATCATAGTAGACTTCCTGGTTTCTTTACTAGTATTAATATAAAATGGAATAAAGAATATCCTTGGGAAATAGCTTTAAATCAAAAGGGTATAGGATCTCAAGCTAAGGTTTCAAATAAAAGTCATTCTTCAGATCCAGAAAAACAATTAATAACAGGTACGGAACAAAGATTTTTAGATGATGCAGCTATAAGAGAAGAGAAAAAAATAGAAGACGAATTAGCAAAAAATGGGGGAGGTAATGTTGTAGATATTACTGACTTTGAAGGAGGTCAAAACCCAAGTACAGTAAATATAGTTGATGATGGGTCTTATCAAGATATGGATAATGATATGTTAGAATTACCTCACATTTTAGATGTAAGTTGTCAATTTCAACCAGTACATGACTTTATACCGCAAAAATCTGTACAAGATTCACCATTTATTATTCCAAAGAAATACAGTAAACCAGATATGTCTCCTAGTCAAGATTGGCTTAAATGGGATGCTATTAGTCAAGATGAAAGAGCAAGATCTTTAGCAGCAGCTGAAAAAGAAGAACAAAATCAAATAGATGATATTGAAGCAGCTGAAAAAGAAGAAGAAAGAAAACAAAAATTAGAAGAAGAAAGAAAAAGAAAAGAAGAAGAGGACGCATTTAATGCAGCTATGGAATTTGAATTTTCAGATGATGAACTAGAAGAAATGGATCCATCTGAACCAGAACCTTGGGAAATAGGTGGGGACGCTGATGGTGATGGTATCCCAAATAGTATAGATACTACTCCAGGAGATATGACAAACCCAGCTTTCCCTAGCACAGGACCTTAATATAAATAAAATATGTCGTTATATAAAACAATAAATGTAAGAAGCACAAGTAGTCACCCAAAACGCTACTATGTTAATGCAGTATACCCAGAAATACCTCCTACTGCGGAAGACAAATATATTATAACATCAGTTGAAGATAGACTTGACTTACTAGCTTTTGATTATTACGGAGATGAAACATTATGGTGGGTTATAAGTAGAGCAAACCCAGATGTAACTAGAAGGGATAGTTTTTTTATAAAAATGGGGGTACAAGTAAGAATACCAGATGTAAATATTATAGAAAGTTTAAAAGAAGAATTTGAATCTTTAAACGCAGCAAGATAAATGGGAATATTTAAAGAATCCTTAGATGATTATATAAGGAAACAATTTGAAGCAAGGCAAGAAGTGCTAGCTATACCAGAAAATAGATCTGGTGTAATGGGAGGAGCATTTCATAAATTTACAACAAACAAATATTGTAATTTTAGAATGGCTTCTTGTGTTGATATAACGGGAGATGAATTATTAGATTTAGACTTAAAAGTAGGAAATGTACAATTAGAAGCAGAATACAGAGGTTCTGGTTTAGCTAAAAGTTATATTTTACAAGGAGGTCAATTATTAAATCCTAAAGGAGCTAAATCTCCAGCTATGAGAAGAGGTTTTCCTGGTGGGGGTAGACCTTTAGGAGGAGCTTATGGAGATCCATTAGCTAGAGCAAATGCAAAAGATGGTTATGGTTTAGTTCCTATGCCAGGTATTACTAAATTTAATATTAGAACAAAATCAGCTTATGGATCCTTAAGAGAAGCAAAAGTAGATTTTGTATGTCATAATTTAAGACAATTAGCAGTTTTAGAATTACTTTATATGAGACCTGGTTATCCTATTTTATGTGAATGGGGCTGGAATCCTTACATATATAAAGATAAAGAAGGAAAAATTAAATCAGATCAATTTACAAGATGGGTATCAGATTTAGACGTATTTTGGGGACAAACATATGATGGAAAATCTAAACCAGCAGCAAGTCAAACAGCCATATATGATCTTATTCATACTAGAAGAGAATTATCTCAAGGTAATTATGATGCTGTTTTAGGATTATGTAAAAACTTTAGCTATTCAGCTAGACCAGATGGAGGTTTTAATTGTACTACAGAATTAATGGCAGTAGGAGAAGTAATAAGTAGTATGAAAGGTAAGCTAATAAGTTATAATACAACTGAATATGTTAACGCAGGTAAAGGTGGCCTAAATTCAGATGATATCATGGCTGTTGCTAAAAAAATCCATATACCTATATTATTAGACTTCCTTGAAAAAACACATGATTTTAAATATAACGCAAATGCTGATGATGTATTTGGAGAAGACGGAAATTGGTTTTATAGAGCTAAAGAATCAAGAGTATCTATAACTCAAGGAGATGATAAAGTATTTGGAACAGATGATGATGTGCGTGAAGTAGGACAATATGCAAATAAAAGTTCAGCATATTTAAATCCAGTATCTATTACAGGAAATGGAGCCTTAAATTTTCATGATGAAAGGGTAAACATATATAACATTCAAAGAAAAGATTTAGAAGAACAATATAGAAAGCAATTTTTAGATACAAATGTCCCAGATCCTTTTGATGGTGGAAAAATAATTAAGGATAATGTTCACATTATGCATTTTAAAGAAGGAAGATCGGGATGGCAAAACTTTTTAGTAGGGGCAACCGCAACAGCAGGTGCCGCAGGAGCGGTAGCTTCAGGAGGACTTACTGTTGTATTATCAATTGCAGCTGCATCATTACTAAAAAAATATCAAGACGATAATTTAGGATGTTCAGAAGCATACATAAGATTAGATGCTCTTTGTTACATAATGAATAAATATGTTATAAATCCTATAAATAAAAATGTTAAACCAGAAGAAAACCAAGAAAGAATAAATAGTTTTCAAACTTTAAATTATAATCCTTATACTAAAAAATATGCAATGAATCCTTATAAAGAATATGAGAAAGATTTAATGGATTTAATGGCAAATTCTTTAAGTTTTGCTCCTGGTTTACAAGCAATGAATGGATTAGCAGACATGTCTACAGATCCCTATGTTTGTTTAATGCCTAAACAAGTAACAGGAACTCCAGAAGGTGAAGACGAAGATGTAGGAGTACCTCCTGTAGCTAATAATTTTGGTTTTAGACCTGATCATTTTGTACCTAATAATGTATTTGCAAACTCATTTCCTAAAGATGATGAAGAAACAAAGAAAAAATCTTTAGGTTCTATAGGACATATAATGATTAATATAAAATATTTATTAAAAGTCCATGATGGTATATATGGTGAAAAGGGAAAAGAAAACCCAGATTATAGTGTGGGTAAATTTATGCAAAAAGTAATAGATGGTATAAATAAAGTAATGGCAGGAAATATTAAATTAAGTTTAACAACAGATAACAATCAACCTGGAGTTACTAGTATTGTAGATTTAAATATGAATCCTCAAACAAAATACTCTGACATTTTTAAATTTAATGTGTTAAGTAATGATACAGCAGTAAGAAATTTTTCATTTAATTCAGCTGTGCCTTCAGCTATGGCGGCAACAATAGCAATAGGAGCAGGAGATCCTGATAATGCTGATAGTTTAGATGCTGTAACTTTTGCAGCTATGAATAGAGGTTTAAAAAATAGATTATACCAAAAACAAATAGGACCCTCAGGAAAAGTTGAACTAACAGCTAAAGAAAAAGAAGAAGAAATTGAAGCAAAAAGGATACTATTAGAAAATGAATTAAAAGAAATAGGAGATATATGTAATAATTTAATGGAATATCAGGCAATGGTCATGAGTGGACAATACTTTCAAGATTCAGGAGAAGAAACAAGAAGTAAAAAAGCCAATGTAGCTACTCAGATAAGCAGATTAACAAGTCTTTTAAACACTATAGCAATGAAGGATAGTAGTGGTTTTATTGTGAATGATAAAAGAAAAAATCCGCCTGCTAGTACTCCCATTCCTATAAAATTAGATATGACTTTTGATGGAATAGCGGGATTAACTATGGGACAATTATTTAGAGTTGATGAGTCAAGACTCCCTCAAGCATATAGAAGAAAAAATGTAATTTTTGTAGTGGTAGCAGAAGACCAAAGTGTGGATGAAAATGGAAATTGGATTACTAAAATAAGTGGACAAATGCAATTATTTCCTAGTGAATTAGAACCAAATGATGCTCTTAAAGATCAAGGCCCTCCTCCAGGTTTTAATGCAAAAGCTTACGCAGATAGATTTTATGTAGCTATGAAGAACTCTTTTTCAACAGGGGGAGCAGGCACTGACGAAGAAGAATTAGATAGATTATTTAATGAATTAACTGATGAACAATTAATGGCAGTAGACAGATACTGGCATGCTGACATAGAAAGAAGAAATAAAGGTAAGTCTCTTTTAAAATGGATAGATGAAGAATATATTCAAATTTTCCCAGAATCTTTTGGCTTTGAAGGAAAATATACAAGATGGAGAGATAGAGGAGAAAAAGGTGAAAAAGGAAAACCTGGTTATCATCCACCAATATTATCAAGTAGAGGATAAACTATGTATTTACCTAAATCACAATATAAACTTAAACAAGCCTCAAAGGGACAATTTATATATGAAATTTCTGGAAAAGACTTTTTAGGAGGAGATTACTTACATTTAAGTGATGGTACAATGTTTGCTACTAATGCCTCTCACAAGGCAAACATGAAAAATAAAATAATCCCTAAATTTGGGGAAAAAAAAGATAATACTTATATTTTACAATATGAAACAAATGAAAGATATTATAATGTCTTACCTAAAGGTGCTAAAATATCTAAAAAACAAGATGATTTAGAACCTATTTTTTCAACAAAACCAGCACCTACCCCTGAGGATTATTTAAAAGGTTATTTTTATCGTTATTTTACTAAACGTAAAAATTCTCCTACCCAATATTATGAAATAAATAAAGAAATGTTTAAATCTTTAAATAAAAAAGAGGGCAAATATGATCATAATTTATACCATCCCCAAAAAATAACATGGGACCTTTCAGATAATGCTAGAAAAAACAACAGTATTACTATAAAAAGGTTAAAAAGTAGTAAAGGAGTTGGAAACTACCCATATTCCCAAATACAGCTTTTATTTGGTGACATGGAAGAATACAAATTAAGTAATGAAGTATTAAACCAAACAACAACTCCTGAAAATGTAAATGTCCCTAAACCAAAATTACCTTTACAAAGACGTAAAAAAGTAAAAGAAGCTCAAGAAGGAGCAATAGATTTAATAAAAGAAAAAACAAGAAAAAGAAATCAAACAACACCTTCTAAAACCCCAATAAAACCAAACGAAACTCCATTTATGTCCTCAATATCCCCTTCAACAAGAGGAGGATCTTCTGGTGGTGGAGGAGGTGGTTATTAGAAATCCTTTTATTACGTGAATAAGGTATGTTCTATCTTATTGAAACAAAAAATCAACTAAAACAACTAGAATCAAATTTATCCTCTAGTTTAACACGCTATCTTGAATTTATTCAGGGTAATGACAACACACATCCTGCACTTGCTGAAATAATAGCTGTATATCTTGAAGTTGATGGTGAAGATTTTATTATACCAATCAACCATTTAGAATGTATAAATCAAGACAAAAATGTTATATTAAATATGTTGGCAAATTATGAATTTTGTGTTTTAGATAAAAAAGCCGCTTTACACGCGGCCCCCACACTATCTTATACGGATATACAACATTCAATACCTCTTATTGAACAACATACAACCCAAGCACACCAATGGTATTACCGAAAATTCCCGCAAACTAAGGTAAATAAAATGATACCTATCGGGAAACACCTAGAACGCTGTAAACAAAAAACACACAGTATATTCCAAGAGTATCGCGGGGAAACTAACGAGTACTTTAACAAAATATTATTGCCTGTCTTACA
>Ga0181377_1000665_pt1 | contig 12363 bp, 14 predicted proteins | sample LowvirmetaG_9_FD_130160 | JGI IMG/M metagenome (GOLD analysis project Ga0181377, IMG submission 130160) | Marine viral communities from the Subarctic Pacific Ocean - Lowphox_13 viral metaG | ecosystem: Environmental > Aquatic > Marine > Oceanic | place: Subarctic Pacific Ocean | collected...
GTTGTAACAACAGACCCAGCATTACTAATGAATGCAAAACTAGACGCAGGTGACAAATTTGCAGTAGGTGTAGCATTAATAGGAAGAGTTCCTTGTAAGGTTGTTGGAAAAGTTGACAAGGGTGATAGAATTTGTTCAAGTAATACAGAAGGGCATGGAATGTCAGCGGATCTACTAGGAGTTGAATATACATGGAAACATGTAATAGGCAGAGCATTAGAATCCAAGTCAAGCGAAGACGCAGGTACTATCGAAGTTATTGTTGGAGTAAAGTAAATGCCCACTAAGCCGGCTACAGTTTTAACAGGCACCATTATTGATGCTACACACATGACAGATCTCATGACATACTACAATGAGATTTGGGCTGGCGGATCGTATTCATACGATACTAATCATAGTTCAACAACAGACGATAGAAGATTTGGTTGGGGTCAAACTCCAGCTACGTTAACACCAACACCAGTAACTGGTGTACTAATTACAGCAGACATTTTTAATCAAGCAATAGCACAAGTAAATGCTGGACAATATCATATAAGCGATGTACCAGGAAACTTGTTAATAAAACTAGCCGCAGGTGATCTTATAAAAGCAACATCAGCACCATTGTCTCCTACACAATATAATAATGTAATAACAAAAATTACTAATATAGAAAATAATAAGTATGCAGTTGATTGGTCAGATTGGGATAAAGATAGACTTGTATCATTGAATACTCAATCGTGGGATGAAGACTTATCAATTGTACATAAGTTTTCTTTTACAGATTATAATGAAGCTAGGCACTTTTTTAATAGTGGCGGAGAGCTAACATTAGAATTAGAAATGGACCCAGGAGGTCCTCCTGGTAATGATGTTTGGAGACAAGTGTTTGATCAATTTGATAGTATTAGAATAGGTGCAGAAACTTGTCGTGTAGTTGCTGACAACGTTTACGATGTATTATCTACAAGTACAGTAAATCCAAAAGGCTTTTACAACGGTATCGCATTTGGACAAGACTTCAGTACTATATTAGATGCAGGTGTATTTAAGTTTGCCGGATCACAAGGTGAATACGAATATGCATATGTTTATGTGTACAGTGAATACAACAGTAGAAGAATTCAGTTACAAATTAAAGCAGATGAAGTAGGTGGAACATTTAATGTATATGTTAGAGTTAACCTAATAGAAGATGAAGATGATACATTTGCAATTACACAACCTATAAAATTATATTCAGGTTGGGTTAATCCAACACAAGCACCTACAGCAGGTGATGGTAATGAAAGTTATATGACTGCTAACAGTGGAACTATATATAGGTTTGCTGAAAGAACAGCACCTATCATTACAGAAGAAACACCTTGGAACAAAGTAGACCTTGCTTCTGGACCACAGCTAGATTGGAGTGCAAACGATGATTGGACAGGTACAACATTATTAAATGTACCAGCCGGACACTTTAATATAGGAACACAATATACAATTGTTTCTGTTAATCACGAAATACCAGCAACTAGAATTGAAACAGGTGTAACATATAAAATTAAAACAGTAGGTACAACAGACTTTACTAAACTTGGAGCCGCTGATAATAACATTGGTACAGTGTTTACAGCTACGCTTACAGACGATACAACAGGTACAGTTACATTATCAACTGCTACAGACACTGACTTTACATTAGTTGGTGCTGCTAATAACACTATTGGCACTACGTTTACAGCAACAGGTGTTGGTTCAGGCGATGGTAGAGCAGACGAAGTTAACTTAGCTAGCAAAGATCCTGGTGTAGAATGGACTTCTGAAGGAAATCATAAGTTCAAAAATAACAGAACTAACTAAAAATCAACAGCAAATCACCATTGACAAAAGCCGATAAATAGTTTATTATATACATATATAATTATATGAAGGAGTAGTCTATGGACGAAAGACTTGAAAAGGCATTAGAGTTTAGTAATTATGCCTTAACAATTAATAACCAAAAACGTAACATTCGTAATAGAGTAGAACAATTACAAATTGTACACCACTTAGGCGGAGTGTTTAAAGCTGATCATGAGACTATTGGGTTTATTAAAACCTTAATTGATCTAGAACACAAACAGTTTATTGTAATTGATAGTAAACAAAATCCTATTACAGTTAGAAGTTTACAAGAATTATTTGATAAACTTATGGATGCATATACAAGTGCTACCACTGAGTTTGAAATTGAAAATGAAAAGCTAAAGAAAGCACGTAACATTAAAAAAGTAATGGATTGGTAATGACTGAATACGCAGCTCCAAAGGGTGTTTGTTTCTATGCTTATAACAATGATCAACTTGATTATGTAAGAATGGCATTGCTAACTGGCAAGTATGTTAAACAATACTTGAACTTACCAGTGTGCTTGATTACTGATGAGGGATCAGAAGCTTGGCTAGAACAAAGCAATCCAAAAGAAGTTGTTGAAGAAGTGTTTGATTATATCGTTGTAACCAAAGACGAAATGAAATCAAATGCAAGACGACACTATGACAGCCCGTGGACTGAGTTTTCTGCACAGTTTAATAACAGTAACAAACATAAAATTTATGAGTATAGTCCATTTGAAAAAACATTACTACTAGACATTGACTATATTGTTAAGTCAGATAAACTATTAAAATACTTTGATGGTGATCATAATGTATGCATGTATGACAATGCATTAACATTACGTAACGAACTACCTGCTGACAGAGAGCGTTTCTTATATGACGCTGGTATTAAGATGTGGTGGAGTACAGTTGTATACTTTGATAGAAGCGACTTTAGTAAAATGTTCTTTGATACATGGGCTCACGTTGCAGACAACTATGAATTCTATCAATACCTATATAACTTTCCAAGCAAATTATTCCGTACTGATTATTGTGTTAGTATTGCAGTACATATACTATCTGGCATGACAGGCGAACACGATATGCTAGGAAACTTTGACAATACTTCAATGTATAACATGAGTCAGAAGGATGATATAATAGAAGCAGACAGTTTAACTGATTGGATATTTCTAGCACACAGTCCTAGAGAGCAATGGAAAAATATTTTAGTAAAATCAAAAAGCGATGTTCATGTTATGAACAAACGAGCGTTGGGCAGAGCCTTGCCTGGTCTATTGGAGAAGTTTAATGTCTGATGAACTAGTAATTGAAAAAGAAGACAAAGGTTATTTAATTCTTGCAATGCAAGACTTTGAATACGAAGAAGCGGCCGCACTTGCATACAGTATTAAGATACATAACAAAGATGCTAGCATAGCTATTGTAACAAACTACATGGATAGAATACCTCACCACCATCATGATATATTTGATTACATGATTGATCTTCCCTATGGTCGTGGTAATGAAATTACAGAAACAAATGAATGGCAACTGTATTGGTGTACACCATATGTTCATAATATAGTAATTAATAGTTCTAGTCTAGTAAAAGAGAATCATGATAGTGCATGGGAATACTTAATTGATCATCATGACATATGTTTCTTTCCTGACTCTACAGACTTTAAGGGCAACGCATTAGATAACAAAAAATTAAACGTGCTATGGGCTGAATATAGATTTAGTACAGTACATAGTAACATGTATTATTTTAAACACGACACGGAAGTATCTTTAGCATATTTTAAACTTCTTGATGTGTTTATGCAAAACTGGAGAGAAGTGTTTACACATTACTTTAAAGAACAACACAAACCATTATACTATAACAATGATATTATGCATAGTATTGTTAGTACAGTAGTATTGCATGATGAAGTATTACAAAATAAAAATATAATCAATACAGTAAACATGCCTATAACATTATCAGATGGTGTAATAGGTTTATGGAATAAATGGACAGACAGATTAAATGTATGGTCAAGCAAGGGAGCTAAAGTTAAAATACAAAACTTTGCAATGTCTACTAATTTGTATTATGGGGAACAAGAGTTTCTAACAAAAGAAATATTAGATGAGCACCGAGACACTTACAGAATTACAGCCAAGCGATAATACTGAAAACTATAATAAAAGAAAATATTATATTCTCTTTGACCAAAAGACTGGCAAGATTAAAAAGATTAGTAATTCAGTACAGCAAGTTCCTAATGGATTACTACAGACTCAATCATGGAATCCTGTATGCAAACATATTATTAAAGGCACACAAAGCATTAAAAAGTATGGAATGATATGGGATATACAAGAAGAAAAGTATGACATAGATTATCGTAGCACAACATTAATGATTGAATCAATTGATAATAAGCTACAACCATTTAGTACAGAAGTTGATCCAACAGTATCAGAAATGTTTGTAAAAGTATTGTATGAAGATAATAAAGTACTAGTAGAAGTAAACAAAGATAATATTAAAAGCATTAAGAACCTAAGTGATATAACAGAAATATCTACATCAGAGAATAAACTGTTAGATATTTTTATTACAAAGAAATTAGATCCAGATTACTTAATTGATATTGTTGAAGTTGATCCACTTACATTGTTTAAAAATGGCAAACAACTAATAGAATTAAACAGTGACATATCAACAAAGGTTGACTGGAGTAACATAAGTTTATATTCAAAATCAGTATTTAACAACTACGGTTGGACACTACAGTCTAGTTTAAATAAAAACCAACAGTTCCTAGGAACAAAGAAAGTTCTACAACGCAATACACTAGCAGGTAGATCGAACATAAATATTAACGTAGTAGATAATATACTTCACATAGGTAGCGATATATCTGAGAATGAACTATATTATTTCGAAGGTAAGAACAAATTACGTTTTGTAGTATGCGATGGAAGCATTGATAAACTTGTTGGAGCATTTGAATTAACAAGTGGACAACTACTACAAAAGAATTCAACATTGAGTGTTGGATTTGATTGGCCCAGTAAACCAATATTACTTTACAAAAACAATTACATAACAGTTAACACAAACGGAGAACTTATAAATGACACAAATGACTAGCATCAACGAATTTGATATTGTTTTCATTAGCTATGACGAACCTAATGCAGATGAAAACTTTAATGACTTAATTAATAAAGCACCTTGGGCTAAACGCAGCCATGGAGTGTTCGGCAGTGACGCAGCTCACAAGGCCGCAGCAGACTTAGCTGAAACAGATAGATTTATTACTATTGATGCAGACAATATTGTTAAAGAAGATTTCTTTGGTATTGAAGTAGATATGAAACGTATTAGAGATACTGATGTTATTAGTTGGGCAGGCAAGAATACTATCAATGGATTAGTATATGGCAACGGTGGAATTAAGTGTTGGCCAAAGCCTGTTGTATATGGAATGCAGACACATGAGAATGCACCAGCTGGAGATAAAAGAGCACAGGTAGATTTTTGTTGGAATATCAACTACGTACAAATGAATAATATATATTGTGATGTAATGAATAATGCTAGTCCATTACAAGCATGGCGTGCAGGATTCCGTGAAGGTGTTAAGATGGGATTAGTTGATGGTGACATTGTTGATCCTATGTACTTAAAAGATAAGGTACACAATAAAAATTATAAACGTTTGCTTACTTGGATGAGTGTTGGTGACGACAGTGAGAATGGACTATGGGCAATCTATGGTGCTAGACTAGGTTGTCATATGACAAACGTTGATAGAGAAAGTTGGGATTGGAAAAACGTTAGAGACTTTGATTGGTTAACAAAATTTTATCATGACAATGTATTACCAAAGTTTGAAGCTGACAACGATCAGCTATGTCCACGTACAGGAATGAAATGGAATTATAAAACATTACAAGACGAAAGCAATAGACTTGGATATGAGATACGTAGCAAACTTGATTTAGAAATTGCTGACTTAGGTAAAGAAGGTTCTCGCTTCTTTAAAGAAGTATACATTAATCCTAGTAGACTTGGAGCACAAGTCAAGGAAGAGAATGTAGAGGATACATTAGAATAGATGCTAACCGAAACAGAAGTCAGAAACATATTCAGACAACATATAAAAGATGATGTAGTATTTGCAGAGTGCTGGCCAGATACAGATCGTAACTTCTACGAATGGTGTTCGCAGTATTTAGATTACAAACATATTGAAAGCAAAGACAATGGCTAGAAAATTAGAAGAAGTAGATTGGATTAGAGACGACCGTGGCGAGACACTGCCTGGCGTAGCAAACAGAAACAAGATGCGTGACCTTCTTAATGAAACAGGTCCAGGTTTTTGTTTAGCTAAGTGGACACAAGTTACAATGCACTTAGGCAATGGACTAACACATAGTTGTCACCACCCTGGTGCACACAAGATACCACTAGAAGAATTAAAAGATAATCCTAGTGCGTTACACAACACATTGTTTAAAAAAGAAAGACGTAAAGAAATGCTTAACGGCAAGCGTCCTAAAGAGTGTGACTTCTGTTGGAGAGTGGAAGACAATGGAGAGATAAGTGATCGTGTACTTAAAAGTTTGCCTAGCTTTAGTAGTCCACATTATAATAAAATTAAAGACTTAGACGGCGATGAAGATATATTCCCTACATATGTAGAAGTTAGCTTTGGTAACACTTGTAACTTTGCATGTGCTTATTGTGGGCCAGCGTTTAGTAGTAAGTGGCAACAAGACATTGATCAAAATGGTGACTACAATATATTAAATCATCACTACAATCCAATTAAAGAATCAGAAGTACATATACCAAAGAGGGAACATAATCCCTATATTGAAGCATTTTGGAAATGGTTTCCAGAAGCATATAAACATATGCATACGTTTCGTATTACAGGTGGTGAACCTTTGCTACTCAAAGATACATTTAAAGTTATTGACTTCTTAATGAAAAATCCAAATCCACAACTAGAGTTTAGTATTAATACTAATGCATGTCCACCTGGCGACAAGTGGAAAGAGTTTGTAGAGAAAGTACAATACTTAACTGAGAACAATTGTGTTAAGAAATTTGATTTGTTTGTTAGTGCAGAAGCTACAGGCGATCGTTGTGATTACATACGTGATGGTATGGACTGGAAGATGTTTAAAACAAATGTAGAATACTTTTTAGCTAACACAAAAGATACACGTGTTAACTTTATGGCTGCGTTTAATGTTTTAAGTTTAAGCACATTCAAAGAATTATTAGAATGGGTATTAGAACTTAAACAAATGTATAGCTGGAATGGAATGGCGGCATGGTTTGAAGAAAAAGGTTTCTTAGGAACTGTACCAGGAAGTAAACCTTACAAAGAAAGAAAAGGTAAACAGCATAGTCGTGTTAGTATTGATACACCTTACGTTAGACATCCACCTTGGTTAGATCCTGCTATAGCTAGTAAAGAATTAATTAAAGAATATTTAATTCCTGCATTAGAGTTTATGTATGAGAATGTTGGAACTCCTGACTTCTATGGAACAAACAAGTTTGAAGATTGGGAATGTTTAAAACTAAAACGTAATACTATTGATTGTATTATAAAAGCAGACCAACTAGATGAGCATGGACTACATCAAGACAAAGATTTAAAATTAACAAGAAGTAAGTTTGGAAACTTTGTACAAGAATACGATAGACGAAGAGATAAATCGTTCCTAGAAGTATTTCCTGAGTACACAGACTTTTATAATATTTGTATAAAAGAATATCAACAAATATGGGATGCACCTGAGACAGATGTAACATATGAAAAATACAAGCAACAATTAAAGGATGCCAAGGATGCCAAAAATATCACTAGTAAGTAATTCAGGTAAGAAGGCTAGTTTTACTTTCGTAGATAACATTGTTGGCGAAACAATGTTTAACCTAATTAAAAAACGTGAAAAGAATATTAGACCATCTCATGGTAGCTTTAATATGTTTGCAGACCCAAGTGCAATAGAAGTAAAACTAAAAAAGATAGTTAAAGAAGCAAGTGCGTTGGGTGTGGATATGCCCGACATTCCAGATACGCTAGACAGAGATTCATTAAATAGAATACACGAAGCATTTCATGTAGTAGAAGAAGTATACATGGCAGAAACTACTGAGTATATAAAGTTAGGTGAGGACATTAAAGTTATAAGAAGATTACTTAAAGATGTTAACTTCCTAGTACACGAACTTGAGAATGCATTGTTTGCTCCAAAGCAAGCGGCGTTTACAGTATTTTATATAGGCGAACATAATGTAAGTGACAGAGTAATACTTAACTCAGAGCTACGCAAGATGTTTATACACACGTCAATGCCTAATAGAGTAACACTACATGTTGGTTATGCTACTATAGGAAAGAATTTGCTACACGCAGTAGCAGATAATGATGTAGAACTAGTTAAGCATGGAAACATAAGACCACAACTTAGTTTAAGTACAGAAACAATATGGCATTGGAATCCAGTTAACTTAATTAATACAAGCAAAGATGACAAAGACAAACGTGACAAACGAATGAGAGATGAATGGGAAAACAAAGTTAGAGACTTTGTGGTAAACAATAACCTACAAGACTATGTAGGTTGGAAAGATCCAATACACTATAACAGTGTACAACCTTGTTATGCATATTCAGATGATGACATGTCGTTGGAAGAATGGTATCACATGATTGATAAAGATGGATTAGCACAAGTAGAATTATATGAAGATAATTGATTTTGAATACAGAAAGGAATGGAGTTTCTTTGAATATCGTTATAGACAAGAACGATTAAACAAAAACATCCTTTCTCCTAGCAACGATACAACATTAACTAAGGTAATAGTAGAAGACCCAGGTGAATACAGCTTACACGAGTTTGTTCCCTTTCCTGGTCAAAGTTGTATTATTATGATTACTAGTCCATTTAAAAATACAAAGTGGACAATAGACAACAATGACTATAGAGCAAGGTGTTATACTAAAGTAGTATTTGATAGTCCACGTAACGTTATGTTTACAAAGTATTGCAACAACAAAGAAGAAATGTTTATTGTACAAGGTAACTGGCATAACATAGAAACAGTAGAGCCTAGAGCATTTTATAAAAGTTGGACCACAGAGAAACGTGTACAACAACTAATTAATAAACCAAAGCCAAGTTACATAAAAGAGTATGGTGGCTTCCACAGTATAGTAGACAACGATTCAGAAACTACTATTGTTAACATGACAGATGCTGGTTGGTGGTTCCAAGATCAAAGTTATACACCTTGGTACAATCCTTATGTACTAAGTTGGCGTAAATCAAATATGAATGTGTTAAGTTGGAGAACACCTGTAACAGCAGGGTTTGCATTTGGCTTTGAACAAAGTCCAAAAGAAACTGCACAAAAGCATGCTGAACTAATTAAAGAACATTTCCCTAAGACAAAGAAAGTTGTATACTTTGGACAGTGCTTGGGCAGTAGTAAAGCTATCAGTACAGCAATAGAGTTTGGTGCTGATAAGTTATATACTACAAGTACATTCTTTGATCCAATATATCATAGAAGCTATAACTTATTAAAGCTAAGTGGACACAAGAGTATAGATGCATTAACTACTATTGAAAACGCTAAACACTTACCAGACACCAAGCTATTGTACAAGAGCATGGATGCAGAAGAGACAAGTGAGTATGGAAGATATCAATACAACGTGGGTCCCAAAGATGAAATCAAACATCATGTTGTTAGATACTTGGATGTATGGGCGCCTGTGTTAAGTACAGAGCCTTATGGAATATTTCAGTTCTTAGATAACGATAACAAGTTACCTGACACTGAAGTAGATTTAAATTTTAATGAAAGTAAAAGTCTTAGATACCGTATTGATACACACGGATAAAAAAATTGCTGATGCATTCCTACACCAGCAACCTTAATTAAATTATTATAAATTATTATGCAGTTTCTGTAATAGTAACTGTATAACCTGCTGCTTCCATTGCTGCTTTTACTGTAGCAGTATTGTCTGCGTGAGTTTGGTATTCTGTCCAACCTGCATCAGTCCATACACGATCAATAGTAACAGTGTCTGCATCTTTATCATATGCACGAGTGATTGCAACGTTGCCTGCTGTTTCAGCTGCTCCTACAAATTCAAATACTGCTTGTTCTTCTTGGTTCATAACATTCAATGCTTCGATCATTGGAAGATGAACATGTGCTGCTGCATATTTGCTTTTGATTCCTGAAATTACGATTTTCTGTTTCATGGTGTTGTCTCCTTTATTATATACTACTATTTATGTCAAAGCAACCCAAAATAGCATAACGATCGTCTAAGCTATTGTTGATCACTCTGTGATACCAGTTGCTGTTTATATACCATATCTCACCTGGACCCATTTGTTGAGATACTATCTTACCTTTAACATCTAGTTGTACTTCATGTGATCCACGTACAACTATTATAAACCTATCACCGGTTGGTGGATCCATATGCCAATCTAATACTTCACCGCCGTTGAGTTTGGCCCAACGCATACGATATGTATTACCTATTGTTGATTCAATATCATTTACCAACGATTGGTATTCGGGATATACACAATTGTAGTCTGTGGTTTCCGGTTCGGGGTTTGTAGTGTACGGTGAATGTATGTTACTGTGGTTATAGGATTGTAGTTTACTGACATCATAGTCTATTCCATTATTGGTTCGTAATTGTAATGTGTCTTGTAAACCCCAATCCTTTGCATGCACTATATAGTCCAAGCACTTGTCAGGGTCTACGGTTCCTAGAAACCTAACCACTGGATTATCTTTACGTAATTGTATCGTCTTTCGATTTGTATAAATACTATTAGAATTGCTCATATGAGTATTTATCAGGTAAAAAAACAACTATGAATTATTATGAACTAGAACCGGAAAACAATCATTTCCATGATGTTATTATTGACGTAACACATCAGTGCAACATGAACTGCAAAAACTGCTACATACCTAACAGAGATATCCCAGATATGGATATAGATAAGATGTTGGATGCTATTGCTAGATTCCCTACACGTTGTAACATACGTATTATAGGTGCAGAACCCACAGTGCGTAATGATTTACCAGAGATATGTCGTGCTATCAAAGCAAGTGGACATAGACAAATACTATTAACAAACGGATTACGTATTGGTAACAACGCTTATGCACAGAAACTACGTGCTAGTGGATGTAATCATGTGTATCTAAGTTTGAATGGAGTTGACAATGATGACTGGTATGAGGAAATAGATGAGCTTCGTTGTGCTAAACGCAAGCTACAAGCACTAGATAACTTACAAAAGAACAAGTTTATTATACAAACAGGTACTATTATTGTGCAAGGAGTCAATGAAGAAGCACCAGCTAGACTGTTAAGCACACTAGATCGCTATGATGTAACCAATGCAGTGATACGAATTAAGAACGTAGGACAGCTAGGACGTCATATGAATGGTGTAGAAGACAATATAAAGATGGAAGGCTTGATGCAATTGTGCAGTGATCAAATGAATGTAAGCATGGATTACTTGCGAGAGTGGCGTAAGAAGCCTATTGTTGATACACTAGATCCAGAATTAAACAGTTTTATGTTTCCTTTAGATCCAGCTAGTGCTGATAAACCTATTAATAGAAGTGGTATATGGGTAAAGATAGCTAATTGGGATACTGAGAACGAAGAACAAATTCCTAGTCCTAACAGTGAAAGACGTGGTAGACTAACAGAAGACTTTAAAGTAGCTCCGTTTTTCGAACATGTTAAAATGAACGAGGGTGGATACTAAGTTAAAGTCTCCCGAAAATAATTAATCCGCTAATTCAACAGTAACAGTATTGTCACCATCTTCTGGGAATCCGTCTGAATCTTTTGTATTGTTGTTGTATCTTGGTGCACCAGCAGCCCAAGCATCGTATGTTGCTTGATCCGCAAAAGTAATAGTTCTAGTCACTGAGCTCGGTGAAGCTAGAGCATAAACCCAAGTAACCCCATCAATATAGCCAGATACCGGAGCATCATATGCTTCGCACCAAGCTTCAGCAGTTTCGAAAGTTCTGCCGTCTGTTGCATTCATTGTTTGTACTTTAGTTATAGCCATCGTTGGTCTCCTTAAGGCAACCTTATTGGTTGTGTATGTATTTATCGAAACAAGGTGGTTTGGGCCTAGTGTAATAACCCTAGACTACAGCGAAGCTCTGCTTAAAAATTTTTAGACCCTTTTATACGCAGTTACGTACAAGATGTACATAGTACTAGTGACAATGATTAATGGTAGCATATATAGTCTCGAATGAGTGGTAAATGGTTCTTAAATGACTACTGCTAGTATCTATTATAGTTCGGCTAGGTAACGTTTGTATTCATCTAAAGTCATTAGTTCGCTGAACAGTCTAGGATACCAATCTTCTATGTAAGTCCATGATTCCCTTAGTCTATCTTTTACA
>Ga0181377_1000668_pt1 | contig 12325 bp, 17 predicted proteins | sample LowvirmetaG_9_FD_130160 | JGI IMG/M metagenome (GOLD analysis project Ga0181377, IMG submission 130160) | Marine viral communities from the Subarctic Pacific Ocean - Lowphox_13 viral metaG | ecosystem: Environmental > Aquatic > Marine > Oceanic | place: Subarctic Pacific Ocean | collected...
ATAAAAAATAATGGCGGAAGTGTTACAAAAGAGTCCTTTGAAATTTACAAAGCTGATCTTGGAATTCTTAGCAAGTATGCTAGTGCTGATACTGATCTTACCCTTCGTATTTGTAATCTATATCTGGGTAAACTTAGAGATGAAGGGCTGGACAAATTTTTCTTCGAGGATGAGGTGATGCCTATATACCGAGAGGTAACAGTACCTATGGAAGCATGTGGTGTTGACTTAGATATGGAGTTAATCGAAAAAACTCATAAAGAAATATCTTTAGATTTAAAAAAGAATAAAGAGGTAGTAATGAATTCTCTACTAGACTTGGACGCTACCCAGACGTGGTTAGAGAATACTGCTTATGATAATTTTAAACCTAATCATAAAGGTACTTGGGCTCAAAAGCTCATAGAGAGATACTCTCTTCCTTTACCTAAATCTGAAAAAACTGGTAAATACTCTATAACTCAAAAGAATATCGAAGAGTTAGATGATAGTAATATTAAAGAGTTTTTATTAAAAGGAGATGTAAAGTTACTACCCAGGAAAGAGGTTGTAATGATTAGTAAAGAACTATGGAAAGAATCTAATGATGGAGACTATATTAATATACAATCTAAAAAGCATTTAGGTGAAATAGTTTTTGACTACCTTAAAGAAACTCCTAAAGTATCAGGAGCTAATACTAAGTCAGGTAGAGATAAGTTCGATATGAAGATGGTAGAAGAGCTATCTAAGAAATACGATTGGGCTGAGAATCTTAGAATTTATAATAAATTATTAAAAATTAAATCTACTTACGTTGATAGATTTAGAGATAGAAATGAAAATGGAAGATATTATTTTTACTTTAAGCAAAATGGTACTGTTAGTGGTCGCTATGGTTCTGATGCTCAGCAACTTCCTAAGCCGTTAGAGCCAGGTGAAGATGTTGAAATACTTATTAAATATACTAATATAGTTAGAGCCTTTATGATAGCTGGAAAAGGCAGAATGGTTATCGACGCCGATTACGAGTCTCTGGAACCTCATTGTTTTGCCTCAGTATCAGGTGATAAGAAACTACAGGAGATATTTCATAATAATTATGATTTTTATTCGTACGTTGCTATACAAACTGAAAAATTAGAAGGAGTCTCAGCAGATAAAAAAGCTGATAACTATCTTAAAAAGTTAGACCCAGTTAAACGTAATAAAGCGAAAGCTTATTCACTAGGAGTTGCATACGGTATGGAAGCTTTTGCTCTTAAGATGACCTTAGGAGTAGATCAGAAAACTGCTGAAGGACTTATTAAAGGTTACTTAGATGGTTTTCCTGGACTTAGAGATTGGAGGAAAAACTCTAGGTTAAAAGTACGTAAAGAAGGTATGATAAAAAACTATGTCGGGAGAGTAAGGCACTTACCTAAAGTTACTAGAGTTGAAAAGGCTTGGGGTACTGATAGTTACGGAGTTTGTAATGTTATGAATTGGAGATTTAGGAATCAGAGACAAGACGGTTTACTTACGGATATTAACGAAGAACTATGGGATAAGATTTCTATAGATAATGTTATTGACTATGAGTTATATAATAATGAGCTAAAAGAGCCTAAAGACCTAAAACGTCAAATTAAAAGATATGATAAATTAGGTAATGATTTTGATGATAATGCTAGGCAGCAGGTATACTTAGATGATTACTTATCGAGAGTTAAAGAATTAGCTAAAACTACTGTTATGAGAGACTATAGAGATTACCGAAATGGCCTTAATAACTGCCTTAACTTCCAGTTACAGAGTTTAGCAGCCGCTGTTGTTAATAGAGCTGCTCTACAGATTAATAAAAAAGCTAGAGATTTAGGCTACGATGCAATAGTACAAGCACAAGTTCATGACCAGTTAATAATTAACGTAGCAGAAGACCAAGCAGAAGAGTTCTCTAAGATAGTACAAGACTTAATGGAGAATACTACTGACTTACCTGGCGTAACGTTAAAGGCACCTCCTGAATTATCCAGTAATTGGAGAGATGGACACTAAAGAGTGTTAGCTATTTATATCTGTATAGTAAATTAGTTTGGAAAAAATAAAATCAGATACCTTTTGTTATTTGCCGTTTGGCTCTGTATATGTCGCCCCTGACGGTAACCTATGTCCTTGTTGTATAGGGACACCTTTTAAAGAAAAGATTAATTGGAAAGATTTTTCTTCAATTGATGAACTTATAAACAGTAAGCCCTATAGACGTATTCGTAAAGAACTTATAGAAGGAATTGAACCTAGTGAATGCGATGCTTGTTTTGTAAATAAAAATGTACATAGACAAGGTAGTAATCGAGAATTCGAAAAACATATCTTAGAAGATGACTTGTATAATGATGACTTTACAGTAAATAAGGTAACATATCTTGACCTAAGATTAAGTAATTTATGTAATTTTGCCTGTAGAATGTGTTACCATGGTCTTTCATCCACTTGGCATGAATATTGGGAATATATTAATGGAATAAAAGGCTACACTAAAAATAATCCAAAATTTATAATAGCGGATAAGAACGGGATAAAGAAATTTTCTGAAGGGAATATAGATACTATAACTAAAATTTATTTAGCCGGTGGAGAACCTTTTATTAATCCTCAGACTTTTGAACTTTTAGATAAATTTAATGATTCTCAAGCTAGTAATATAACAGTTCTTATAAACACTAATTTATCTACTTTAAAATATAAAGGAATAGATATATTAAACAAGTTAAGTAGGTTTAAATTTGTATACTTTGCCTGTTCTTGTGACGGTATTAATGAAGTAGGAGAATTTCAAAGACCGGGTTTTAATACAAATAAGTTTTTGAAAAATTTAAAAGAGTTAGTTAGAAGGTCTAAAGCTCATACTAATTTTAGAGTAGAAATAGATTATACAGTTTCAACTATAAATGTATTCCATACTAAAGAGTTTATTGATTTTATTCATAATAATTACCTAAACAGAGATAATATAAGATTACATTCAGTAGTAGAACCTTTTTATTTTGCAACAGGATTCTTAGAAGATAATTTAAAATATAAAATTATAGACCTCTATAAGGGGTTTTTAGAAGAATACAGTGATTGTGGTAAATTAATAGGTAGTATAAAGGTTTTTATTAAAGGTGTGGAAGATTCTTTCTCTCCGGAAGTTCAAACTAAATATCAAAACGAATTTAAATTTTTGAGACACCCGCCTGAGGAAACAATCAGAAGATTTGATGAGGTACATAAAACTGATTACAAAAAAGTAGCACCTTTGTTAGACAATGTAATAAAACAGTATCATAAAAAACGGAAGAATTCATATAATATTTAATAATTTAAAAAAGTTGTTAAATTAATATAAACTTCGTATATTTATATAAAAGATAGATCGACTCGAGAGCGAACTTAATTTTTTTAATAACCGATGATCCTAGGACATCACAAAACACAATGATATGAGTACATTATTTTATGAACGTAATCCGTTCGACATTTTAGTAAGGAATTTTTTCCAAGAAGCCGGAGCTTACAGACCTCTGGCAGAATCCAAATTACCCCACCCTTTAGATATTTACGAGAGAGACAACGGTCTAGGAATAGACATAGCCTGTACAGGGATCTCAAAGGAAGATATCGAAATTCTTATTGAGGGTAATATAATCAGAGTAAATTACAATAAACCAGAAGAAGATGATTTAGGCGAGTTTATCCATAAAGGAATCGCTAAAAGATCTTTTAATTTAGGTTGGAAGATAGACAGTAAGTTTAATCTTTCTAAAGCAACAGCTGAGTTTAAAAACGGCTTATTGCAAGTTATAATCCCTTTTGCTAAAGGATCAGAGCCAAAAACTTTGAAAATTAGCTAAAAAAACCTGCTCTCGAGTTGTCTATTTAAATTAAAGTTCTTAAATTATAGTTATGAAAAGCATCAATCCAACAAACGACAGAATATTAGTAAAGCCCATCGATGAGGGAGAACAAACTTATGGAAGTATTGTTATTCCAGATATGGGTAAAGAGAAACCTGAAATAGGAGAAGTACTAGCAGTAGGTCCTGGTAGACTATCTGAATTCGGAAAAATGATTCCTATAAGATCATGTAAAGTAGGTGATATGGTTATGGTACCAAAAATTGGTACTTTAAGAATTGACTTCGAAGGTCAAGAATACTATATTGCTCAAGATAGAGAAGTATTAGGAGTAATAAAAGAAACAAAACAAAGTGAAGACGATGACATATAAAAAAATAAGTTATGCAACAGAAGCTAGAGACCAGCTAGCTACAGGAGTAGATAAACTAGCAGATGCAGTAACAGCAACGTTAGGTCCTTCTGGAAGAAATGTTATTATAGAACAAGATATGGGTATGCCTGCATCTACAAAAGATGGTGTAACTGTAGCTAAGTCTATAGAGTTTAAAGATAAGGTAGAAAATTTAGGAGCACAGATTGTTAAGCAAGCTGCTATTAAAACTGCTGAACAAGCAGGTGATGGAACTACTACTTCTACTCTACTAGCTCAGTCTATATTGAATGAAGGATTAGAAAGAATGAACGCAGGATCTAATGCAGTCGATATAAAAAGAGGAATAGATGAAGCTGTACAAGATGTAGCTAATTATTTATCTATAGAATCTAAAGAAATTACGGATGAAGAACAGTTGAAACAAGTTGCTACTATATCTGCAAACAACGACAACGAAGTTGGTGAGTTGATATCTACAGCTATGGATAAAGTAGGTAGAGATGGTGTTGTTACAATCGAAGAATCAAAGACAGGGGAAACATATCTAGAGACAGTCGAAGGTATGCAATTCAATCGCGGTTATAAGTCTCCTTACTTCGTTACTGATAACAATTCTATGTCAGCTGTTCTTCAAGATCCGTTAATACTAATTACCGATAAGAGACTTAACTCAGTGAAGGAGTTACTTCCTATCTTAGAGGGTGTTTCTCAACAGAGTAAGTCACTATTAGTAATAGCAGACGAAATAGATGGAGAGGCGTTATCTACTATGGTAGTAAATAAGATGAGAGGTATTTTACCTGTAGTAGCAGTAAAAGCTCCTGAGTTTGGAGATAGAAAAAAAGCAATGCTAGAAGATATTGCTATACTTACTGGCGGTCAAGTTATATCTACTGAAAAAGGAATGAGGCTAGATAAGTTTCAATCTGAATGGTTAGGTAAAGCTAATAAAATTACAGTATCAAAAGATACCTGTACTATTATTGATGCTAAAGGTACTGAAGAAGCAATAGACCTCAGAGTTAATGAAATACGTCAACAAATAGACGAATCTAATTCTACTTTTGAAAAAGAAAAACTACAAGATAGATTAGCAGCCTTTATGGGCGGAGTAGCTATCGTACATGTAGGAGGTAATACAGAAGTAGAAATGAAAGAAAAGAAAGATAGAGTTGAAGATGCTTTACATGCAACTAAAGCTGCATTAGAAGAAGGTATACTTCCTGGAGGAGGAATAGCTTTACTTAATGCTGCGCTATGGTTAACTGATACTCTAGATAATCCTATGGATGACTCTCCTAAACCAGAAGGAGATAAACTTACCGGGTATGACATTATTATTAATGCCTGTGAGAGACCATTCTATAAGATATTAGAAAATGCTGGATATGAACTTGATCAAATCGGGGATATAGAAGGTAGAATAAAAAGTGATGGAGAATTCTGGTTTGGATATAATCCAAGAGAAGAAGATTTCTTTGATATGTTTAAAGAAGGGATAATCGATCCAACTAAGGTAACGAGACTAGCCTTAGAAAATGCAGCATCAGTAGCCGGTACGTTACTTATTACTGAAGCAGTAGTCTCGAAAGGTAAAGAGAAAAAGAATACAGCACCTGGGACAGACCCACAAATGCTGTTAGGTTAAATTTAATTAATTAATTATTATGAGTCAAAAAAACGAGTTATTCGATCAAATCGCAGAACAATTCTCAATCCTACAAGGAGAGAATGGCGGATCAACAAAAGCTTCTCAAGCAAGAGCTAGAAAAGCAGCAGGAGAGATTAAGAAATTAATCACACCTTACAAGAAAGCTAATATGGATGAAGTAAAAAGTTCATAAATAACTTTCGCCCTTGTAGCTCAGGTAGAGCGTCTATCTAGTATATAGAAGGTCGGTGGTGCGAATCCATCCAAGGGCTCAAAGGTTGGGGGGCGTTTTTCTCTCTCCGACGAAGTCGCCACGCGCGAATAGAATCAACCCTTCCGGAAACGGTGGGGTTTTTTTATTGAATAAAAGTTCGTATATTAATTTAATATTACGGCAATATTAAGAGAAGTTTAAGAAATATTAGCTATTTATTAGTATACCCCTTATATTATGAAATTATTAAACAAAATAAGACTAATCTTGGCAGCTTTGTTATTCATTTGCGGAATGATGGCTTAACATGCTAAGGATAAAGAAAGAAGAGGCTAGATAGGCCTCTTTTTTTTTGCTATTTATAATAAAGTTCGTATATTATAATAATGAAAAATTTATTTAAAACCAAAGAGGCCAAAAGAAGAGACGCTATAAAGGATTATAACAGTTCAAAAACATCCTTATGGCAGAAAGTTATATCTCTATTTAAAATTGCATTTACCGCTATGGGTAAGCAAGAAGAAGATAATGACGATATCGACAAAGTAGCCGATAGAGGAAGAGACTAATATGTTTTATAAAGAGTATATAAAGGATGTACCCGACCATCCGGTTAAGGGTATCCTATTTAGAGATATACAGCCATTACTTGCCAATCATCAAGCTTTTGAAAGAGCGACAAATGATATGTTAGAGTTGTCTGAGGTATATCATCAAGCAGATTATTTTGTTGGCGTCGAGTCGCGTGGGTTCATATTTAGTACCGCGATGGCTTGGAGTGCTTCTAGAGGTAATATTTTAATTAGAAAAAAAGGTAAACTGCCACCTACAGGTCTAAAGACTATATCATATAAGACAGAATATAGTACAGATGAAATTGAAATGAAAAAAGGAAAAGGCAAAGTAATTATAGTTGATGATGTATACGCAACAGGAGGGACTATGAATGCTGCTGAAGATTTATGTAAATTAGCTGGTTATGAAGTTATAGATTCTATCTGTCTACTCAATATCGGTTTAGTGAAAAATCCTAAAACGAAATGTCTAATATCTTATTAGTCTCTGCAACTAAAGCAGAGCATCACAAAGAAGAAATATTTGGTATTCCAATTAATATTATTGGGATAGGAAAAGTTGAAGCTGCAATAAATACGTTAAAGTTAATTCAAAAGTTTCAACCTGATCATGTTATAAATTTCGGGTCGTGTGGGAATTTAAAAAACCACGCCGTCGGTCAAGTACAAAAAGTCGGAACTGTATACGATGACTTTTATGGCTGTATAGTACCAGAACACAAACCTATCGTTATTAGTGATTCTCCTGTTAAATTATTTACTACAGATTTATTTTACGATACAGGTGCAATATATAGTAACAACTATACTGAAAAGATAAGAAAATGTGATATAGTAGATATGGAGGGATATTCTATAGCAAAAGTTTGCATGAATGAAAATATTTCCGTATCTTTATATAAATGGGTTAGCGATGATGGCTCATCTAAAGATTGGGAGGCTAATGCCGCAATTGGTTACGATAACTTTAAATTAATATTAAAAGAATGGTTAGAACAGCAGAAATAGTAACACCTAAACATCCGGACAAGATATGTGATAGAATATCTGATGCTATATTAGATGAATGTCTTAAACAAGATCCGAATACTAGAGCAGCTATTGAGACTATGGGAGGTCATGGTATCATTACAGTAACAGGTGAACTTACTACAACAGCATTTGTTGATATACCAGAAGTAGTTAAGAAAGTTTACGGTAAAGATATCGGAGTACAGACTAACATAGTAAGACAATCACCAGAAATAGCTCAAGGAGTAGATACTGGAGGAGCAGGTGATCAAGGTATTATGATAGGCTATGCTTGTAACGACAATGAGGAAATGGTTCCAGAAGAGTACTTTCAAGCTCGTAAATTAGCACAGTTTATTTACAAAGAGTATCCATATGATGGAAAAACTCAAGTTACCATAACTGATGATAATAAAGTAAGAGCTGTTGCATCATTTTGTTGTGCACCTACAGAGGAGTTAATAAAAATGGTTGAAACTTTCTTTAGGTATACTGATTACGAAATAGAATCTATTCATTGTAATCCTGCTGGTGATTGGTATGTAGGAGGGTTTGATGCTGATGCTGGATTAACAGGTAGAAAGCTTGCAGTAGATAATTACGGACCTAGAGTGCCTCTTGGAGGAGGAGCATTTTCAGGTAAAGATGCTACTAAAGTAGATAGATCAGCAGCTTATATGGCAAGGTATATAGCAGTAGGTTTACTAAAAGAGAATAATGCCAGAGAGGTGTTAGTAAGGTTAGCATATGCAATTGGATATGATCAGCCTTTAGAAGCTACAGCCATTATAGATGGTAAAGTAGAGAATATAGATGGATACGATATTTCTCCTAATGAGATTATTAGACTCCTGGACTTAAAAAAACCTCAATTTAGCAAGACTGCTGAATGGGGACATATGGGTAATAATTTTAAATGGTTATAAAATGAGTGATTCAGTTAAAAAATGGCATGAAATGCAAGAAGATAAACTAGATGATTGCTGCGGTGCAGACTGTGGTTGTCATGATGATAATATGAGTGCAACTATGGACGTAAAATTTATTTACGAATCTCCTGATGGAGGCGAAACAGTAACAAGAAGACCTTTTATGGGTGATATCTCAGAGAGAGAGGTAATACAGAAGCCTAGTATTGATTCTAAAACTAGAGAAAAAGCATACACTATTCTTTCGTTATATGCTGAAGACGAAATAAGATTAGCAGCTAAAATACTAGATGTCGGAGAATAAAGTTTGGTATATTTATGACAACTTAATAAGTAGCCCTCTTACTAGAGATATACTTCATATTAAGGCTCATAACTTTGATGAGTTTAAACCATACGTAGAGGAGACCATAAAGTCTTTTACCGACAGTGTATATTGGTTAGATATGTGGACATTAGATATAGCTAACGATAGAGTAGAAGATGGACAAGACTTATTTATTGGTTACGATAGAGAGGGAGCATTAGCTCATCTATGGTTTGAGAAAAACTACCTTTATAATGTATTTGTTAATCCTAGAAGACCAGATGGATATAGTAAGGAGTTTGTTACAAAATGTATGCAGGCAACCAATCATAGAAAGATAAGACTGTACTGTGATGAATGGAATATAAAAGCTCAGAAACTCTTTGAAAAAGTTGGTTTTCTGAAAATATAATCGTATCTTTATTTTATGATCCTACCCTATAAACCTATACATACGCAAGAGTGGTTAGAGAAGTTTCTTTCTGCTAATTACTATAAAAAAAATTACGACCGATTTATGTGGTGGCGTTCTTATTCACTTAAGAAAAAGCCTCTCGATAAATTACAACCTCTTAGAAGGAAGATTGAAAACGGAGATTTCGAACTAGGTCCTTTTATATTCGAAATAGAATTAGTACAGCATAGAATGAATAGCAAGTATATAGAGCATAAGCATGAAGATACTTATCATGAAGCTACTCAACTTGATAGGGCTCGTATTAAACGTCTTGAAGAAGATAGAGCTAAGGATGAAAAACTTAAGTTAGAAACTCTCAGAAAAGATTTTGTATTAGAGTTTAATATGACTAAAGAACAGTACGATAGAGAAGTAGGTAGACCTAATACTTCTATTTTATCTTTCTATGATAAGATGAAAAAACGATTCGGACTAAGAGGATGGAAGGTTAGAGATAATAATAGACCATCTAATTTAGTATTTGCAGACGAAAGATAATACAAAAAAAATAGGTATAAGTTTGTTCTAAAGTAATTTTTACTTATATTTATATATATTAACGTTAATTAAATAATTTATAAATGAAAACAATTTTAATTATTATACTGGTTATTGCCGTAATTGCAGGAGCAGTATGGGTAGGGACGAAGTTTTTCGGTCTTACAAAAGACGAAGACGGAGATGGCATCCCTGATGTAGTTGAAGATAAGGTAGCTGATGCAAAATCTGCTGTTAAGAAAACAACTAACGAAGTAAAACGTAGAGCTAAAAGAGTAAAAGAAGAGCTCTCAGACGTTGGAGAAGCAATTGGTAATGTAGCTGACCAAGTTGGTGACGTTGCTGGAGCGGTAAAAGGTAAAACCAGAAAAGGTAGAAAGCCTAGAAATAATAAAAATAAAAAATAATCTATGTTAACAACTATTATAGTTATTGCAGTTATTGGAGGATTCGGATACTTTATATACACTAAATATAAAGCTATGAATACTAAACCAGTAGCTAAGAAAAAGTCAACTGGAGGAAGCAGAACAAAAACTACTTCTAACGTTGCGAAAAAGCCTTACGGAGGACACAATAAGTCTTCTAAGGCTAAAAATGCTCTATAGAAGTTAAGATGCAACCTACAAATTTAAATGTCGACATCAAACAAACCGCAGGAGTCACCTGCGACGAGTGTGGAGGAATCTACTTCATCAACGCACTCTCAATTAGGAAAGCATCAGGACTACTCACAGGAACCGGGAATCCTGCCTACATACCTATCCCAGTTTTTGCGTGCAAAGAATGCGGTCACGTCAACACCGAATTCATCCCCCGTGAAGTTCAATCCTTGGACTAGCTACGATGGGTTAGGCGATATATATGACATGGAGGATAGCGAGTAATCGTTATCGTGGAGGCCGGAAGATGGGTAGGAGCTCTTCCGGCGAATATAGAGGGATCTTCGGATCCCTTTTTTTATTCCTATTTATTATATGGAATATCCTTCCAAAAGTCAGACAGTTTTATATGTCTAATTAAAAATCAACATATGAATTTTATTGAAACTTTTAGCTCTTGGGCTAAAAAACTGACAGATGTTGGGGTGAGCATTATTGCATTAGGAGTAGTACTTGAAGTACTCTTCAAAGGCGCTGCTATCCCATTCTGGCCTGAAGTATCAGTGATAGATAATATCATGGATATCATTGGTAATTTAAGTAATGAAGGTCTACTTGGATTAGTAGGCGCTGTAGTATTATATCACATTCTTAAAAATAAGTCTGTGTAATAGTGCAATAGCATCATTTTAAGGGGCTTCGGCCCCTTTTTTTATTTTATATATCTATTTATAACAAAGGTTACATTAATAAGTTTTGTGTAAGTGTTCTATTGCAGTAGTTACCAAACACAAGAGTATGAAACTTTTATTGTTTTTATTAAGTTTCTTATTTAGCTTCAGCTTAACAGCTCAAGAAATAAAATTAGGAACTGTCGAAAATAAAATACAACTCGGCGACTTAGTCGGGAATAGAGATCTGGCATTTGGTGTCACCAATATGTTAGAAGAAGTTATCCAAGATTATGGATATGATCTGAATCCTAGATCAGAACTCGAAATTACTGTAGACATATTATACTTTGATGTACAAAAGAGCAATGTACAACTAGCAATCTATAACAAAAATATAGACCTATATCAAATCATTGCAAGAGCTACATTAAGGAAGAACGGAAAGAAGAAAAAACAAGTAGTAGCGAAAGGTACTGCTAAGTCAATTTCAACAGCCACTCTATTAGTAGATGAAGGTGGTCAGTTTTCACAAGCTAACGTTTCTACAGCAATAAAGAAACTATGTGAGCAGTTGATAAAAAAATTAAAAATATAAAGAATGAGAAACATTAATACTATTTTATTCACCTTACTAACTCTAAGTGCATTTAGTCAAGATGCATATTTAGATTTAGTCTTTACTGGAACAAACGTTTCTGTAGGTGATGAAATATCTGTATTTGTGAAATCAACTGATAATAATTCAGCTACACCTTCATTAATACAATTTGATTTAGAGTATAACAATGCTCTATTAACTAAAGGAAGCATTACCTATAGTGTTCTAAGTAACGGAACTAACTCAACAGCTCAAACAGCCAATTCATCTTTTGCTTCTTACCAATGGAGTGATGGATCAGCCGTAGCTGCAGCACAACTATCAGACCTTTATGCAGGATGGAATAGCAACAGTGCTGGTTATACATCAGCTAATGATTGGAATGTAGAAAGAATTACTATTCAAGATGGGCAAGACATAGTACATGGTAACTTAGTTGAAATAAAATTTACTGTAAAAGATAGATCAAGTAGTACATACTCAGACTATTCTAATATGGTTAAACTTAACTGGGGTAGAATGGTGGACAATAGTGATAATACAAACTATGATATAGATAGTCAAACAGATGCAGTA
>Ga0181377_1000670_pt1 | contig 12309 bp, 9 predicted proteins | sample LowvirmetaG_9_FD_130160 | JGI IMG/M metagenome (GOLD analysis project Ga0181377, IMG submission 130160) | Marine viral communities from the Subarctic Pacific Ocean - Lowphox_13 viral metaG | ecosystem: Environmental > Aquatic > Marine > Oceanic | place: Subarctic Pacific Ocean | collected 2015-12-10
AAAGGAGTTTCTAAAAATATTCATATCTCTTATATTACTAATGCAAATTATAATTTTGATAAAGTAGCAGAAAAGTTTTTAAGTAAACTACAACAGTTTAAACACGTATCTATGTCTATTAGTATAGACGATTATGATAAACGTAACACATATATAAGAAGTTTAAGTAATTGGGACTTAACTATTAAAAATTTAAAGAGATACGTAAATGAATACCCAGATTTTCATTATTCTGTTACTCAAACAGTAAGCGTATTTAATTTTCTTTATATAGAAGAATTATCTCAATTTTTAATCAAAGAAGGTTTAATGAGTATTAAAGGAAAAAAACCTCTCTTTATGAATGATAATTATCTATTTGCTCCAGAATACCAAAATGTTAATATTTTACCTAAAAAAATAAGACAAGAAAAGATAGATAGTATAGAAGGTAAAGTACCAATTACATTTTTTAATAGATTAAAATCTAATTTTTATAATTCTGAATGTAATAACAGAGGAGCAGAATTTTTAACTACAACTGATGCAGTAGATAGAGTAAGAAGAGAGAAGGTTAGGAATACATTTCCTGAGTTATATAATATAATAGCACATGAGCACAAGATTTAAATGGCCAAAACACGATAAGTTAAAGAGCACAGATACTTTCTGTGTCTTACCTTGGGTGCACTTAAATGTACAGCCAAATGGTGATATATATCCTTGTTGTATGGCTCCTTATGGAGATAATATAGGGAATACTAAAGATGATACTCTAGAAGAGATATGGAATGGAGATACCATGAAAGACATCAGAAAAAAAATGATGAATGGTAAAAGACCTAGTTTATGTCAAAGATGTTTTTTAATTGAAGATAATGGTTTAAATAGTCCTAGATTTACTCATAACGATTATTTTAAAAATCGTATTACAGAGGTCCTAGATAAGACTGATGAAGAGACTGGAGAAGCAAAAGAATTTAAATTAAGATATTGGGACTTTAGATGGTCTAATATTTGTAACTTTAAGTGTAGAATGTGCGGAGTTTACTCAAGTAGTAAATGGCATAAAGAAGCAGTTGAACTACACGGTGATAATACAGCATCAGATACTAAAGGAGTACTTGAATTTAACTCTTCAGGTAAAGAAAATACTTTTGAACTAGTAGATAAATTTATTTATGATGTTGAAGAGATATATTTTGCTGGAGGAGAACCTTTAGTAATGGAAGAACATTACATAATACTAGAAAAACTAATTGCAGCAGGAAGAACAGATGTGAGATTAAGATATAATACTAACTTCAGTCATCTTAAATTCAAAAAATGGGATTTATTTGGAATGTGGCAAAAGTTTTTAGATAATCCTAAAGGACATATACAATTATTTGCTTCTTTAGATGCTGTGGGTACATTAGCTGAAGTTATTAGAGATGGTACTAAATGGAATAAAGTATATCAGAATATAAAGAAATGTCAAGAGACAGATATACAGATATATTTTTCTCCTACTATTAGTCTTTTAAATATGTTCTTTATCGATGAGTTAATTGATGTAGCAGCAGAACTTAATATAGATGTAGATAAAATAAATGTTAATAATATCTTAACAACACCTGGATTCTACGATATTAGATTACTACCTCAGTATTTAAAAGATGAATTAATTGCTAAGTTAACTGATTATAGAGATAATAGAGTAGATCCTCGATATCGAGTAGTAGTTAATTATGGATTAGAAAGTTGGAAGTCATATATTAATACTCCATTTGATGGAGATAGAGATAGGAATGAACAACACTTATTAGCTAATACTGTTTACTTAGATTTAAGCAGAAAACAATCTTTTCTAGAGGTTAATCCTCAATATGCAAAATGGTTTAAACAAATAAGACATAGACTAGATACATCTGGAATAGATTGGAAAAAATTACCAGGAGGTATGAAAAAAGAGCCGTATAAATATGCTACGGACGATACTAGAACTATGATATGACAAAAGTTTTAGACAAAAAAGATTGGGTATGTACTCAACCATTTGAGTTTGCAGAAATATTCGACCATAAAATGTTTATGTGTTGCCCTAACTGGTTGCCTGAAGATCTTGGAAATCCTAATAACATATTAGAAAACTTTAAATCAGAAAAAGCTCAAGCAATTAGAGATAGTATGCTTGATGGCTCATATAAGTATTGTATAGAATCTAGATGTCCTAAATTAACAGGATTAAAAGAAGGTAAAACAACTGGGTTTATTCCTAAATCTGAGTATATAAAAAGAAAAGACGAATTTGAAAACCAATATCCTCATCAGTTAAAATATAATTTTGATCAGAGTTGTAATTTAAGATGTCCTTCTTGTAGATTAACTTTTATAAATTATGAAGGTAAAGAAAGAGAAAGAACAGAAGAGTTAATACAGAATATAGAAGATCAAGTTGGAGAAGAATTAACACATATTGAATGTACTGGATCAGGAGATGCTTTCTTTTCTAGAACATTTAGAAAATGGATGATGAGATTTGATCCTACTAAATATCCTAAACTGCAGTCTATACATTTACATACTAACGGTACATTATGGAATGAATCTAATTGGGTTAGAATGCAGAATGTACATAGATTTGTTAAGAGTTGTGAAATATCAGTAGATGCAGCTTGTAAAGATACGTATGAAAATAAAACTAGGTTAGGAGGTAAATGGGATAAATTAATGAGTAACTTAGAGTATATATCTAATATACCTACATTAAGAAATGTCACATTATCTTTCGTAGTTCAGAATGATAACTATACTGAAATGAAAGACTTTTATAATTTAGCAGGTAAAATATTTGGAGGTAAGAATAAAGAGTGGAGTGTATTCTATAATAGAGTAGTAAACTGGGGTCATTGGTCAAAAGAAAAGTTTGATTCTGTAGATGTAGGGAATCCTAATCACCCAGAGTTTAAAGAATTAATGAAAGTATATAAAACGTTACCTCAAGTAACTAATATAAGACATAATCTAACTATTGAATGAGTTTAAAGTGTACACATATTGATGCTGGTTTAAGAATAGATACTAAAGGTAGTTATTCTCCATGTTGTGCTGCAAGAGAGATAGAGTATAAAGATGACAATGGTCAAGTTATGAATGTCAAAACTCATACTTTTGAAGATGCATTTAATTCACCTACTTTAAGAGAGATTAGAGAAGCATTTAGAAATAATATTAAACACCCAGGATGCTCTGATTGCTGGCAAGAAGAATCTCAAGGAAAAGATAGTAAAAGAATTAGAGATAACCAAAAGACTAAATGGATAGAAGTTCCAAAAAATAAACCTCTTAATTTAGAATTAAATTTAGGTAATATATGTAACCTTGCATGTAGAATGTGCTACTTAGGTTCATCTATGAACTGGAAGAAAGAATTCAACCTTACTAAAGACCCAGATGATCAATGGTCACAAAGTAAGATTAACTTCCTTGCTAAAGAACATAACAACTCATTTACTGATGATAGTATAATATGGGATGAGCTTCATAGAAATATGAAGTATGTTAAATGGATAGATACTTATGGAGGAGAACCTATGATGATGAAAAAACAATGGGATGCTCTCAGGTATAGTGTAGAAAAAGGTTACGCTAAAGATCAATATATACACTTTAATACTAACGGTACTATTTTTAGAGAAGAGTATGTTGAAATATTAAAAGAGTTTAAAGAAGCAAATATATCATTTAGTATTGACGGTACTAAAAATCATTTTGAATACATAAGATACCCAGGTAAATGGAGTGAAGCAGAAAATATTATGGATACTTGGTTGGAAAAAACAAAAAATATTCCTACTATTAAGTTTGACCTATGCTTTACATTTCAAATACTTAACTTACTTAATTATGTTGATACAGCAACCTGGGCAAAAGATAGAGGTATAAGGATATATAGAAATGCAGTCTATGCTCCTCAATATTATAATTCAACAAATATACATGAAAGTATAAAACCTATTATAATTGAGAAGATGAGATCTACTCCGGTTAAGTATCCGGAAATAAAAGAAGAAATAGAAGAAATTATAAGACATGTTAATTTTACTCCGGCAGATAATGAAGCATGGGAAAAATTTAAAAGAGTAAATAGTAGTTTAGATAAATCTCGTAACCAATCTTTTAGTGAAATGTTTCCTATAGAGAGCGAGATTTTAAAATAGTTATATTATGGATGCAATTTTTACTTGGAAACGTTTAACTTCATATGAAGAGTTAGAGAGTACATTTTTTTGGCATTATGCTAAGATTAGTACTCAAACTGCAGGTAAGTTTCATAATACTATATTATATACGGACGAAGAAGGTAAAAAAGACTTTGAAAGGTTTGGTATAGGATTTAATAAAGTTATTACCCTACCAGAATTAGAATCATTTAAAGGAAGTATTTTTAGCATACCTAAAATATATGCTATGATACAAAGAAAAGATCCTTATGTTCATTTAGACTTTGATGTTTTTACTAATATAGCTCATACTACTAACGAACCAATTGCTTTTGGATACCCAGAAGTTAATCTAAAAGTATTTTCTGATATAAATGAGATAGAATACTTAAATGAAAGTTATCTTAAATCTTATAAAGAAGAATTCCATAAGTATTATGACTGTAAAGATTGGGATTGGAGATTAGTTCCTAATTTTGGAGTTTTTATAGTTAACAATCCTTCACTAGTGTCTAGTATATTTAAAGATATACTAAACGAAATAAAAGATTTAAAACCTAATGAAAGCAAAAAGCATCAATACGCTTCTTTTATAGAGCAGTTTTTATTTATGAGAGCTGTAGAAGAGTATGATATTGATTATGAGTTTATATATGATGCACCTAACTTTACATTTAAAGATCAGAACTTTGTGTACGTTAAAGATAAGTTAGTTAATGTAAGTTATAAATCTGGTTTACATAAACACCTTAATACGTTAAAGTTTACTCATTTTCACGGATATAAAAAATACCCAGTATTTAATAATACAATAATTAAAAAATTAATAACAAAAGAAAACCCAATATAAATGTCAAAAGAAAAAAAAGAGATTAATTTACAAGAAGAAGAAGTAAATAATCTATTAGTTTTACAGAATAGAAAGACAGCTTTAAGAAATGAATTAGCTGATATCGGACTTTTAGAGCTATCTATAGAAGAGAGAAAAGAGCGTGCAAAAGCTTTTCATAAAGAGACCACTCAAGCTCAGGATCGTATAGGTAAAGAATTAACTGAGAAGTACGGCCAAGGGTCACTAGATCTTGATAGGAAACTATTTATACCTCAAGATTAGGTTTACGATATAGTCACTCTATTTATATATGTACCCTTACAGCAAAATATGAATTGCGTTTTAGGTATAATGACGATATTTATAAGAGTACTCAATAATATAATTTTCAAAACATGGCAGAAACATTAATTTCCCCAGGCGTACTAGCGAGAGAAAACGACATTTCGGTAATCGCACCAAGTGCTATCGAAGCAGGGGCAGCAATTCTAGGACCTACAGTGAAAGGACCGGTAGAGGAACCTACTAAGGTTACATCATATGCACAATACGTGAATGTGTTTGGTACTACTTTCCCTTCAGGATCTACTAAACAGGAGTTCTTAACTTCTATTGCTGTTAAATCTTACTTTAATCAAGGTGGTAACTCAGTAATTGTAACAAGAGTTGTTACAGGATCATTCGGCGTAGCTAGCAATACAACTATTGCAGCAGATGATGCAGGAGCTGCACCATTTACACTTTCTACTTTAGGAAAAGGATCAATCTATAATAACGTAACAGGATCTTCTTATAACGAAGTAGGGTACGATGAAAATAGCGATGGATCTATCAAATCAGGATCTTCTGATAACCTAAGATGGGAGATAGTAAATCAAGATAAAGTTAACGGAACTTTCGGACTACTAATTAGACGTGGGGATGATAACTCAAAAAACAAAATAATCTTAGAAACATGGAATGACTTATCGTTAGATCCAAACTCTGAGAACTATATCGAATCTGTAATTGGTAACCAATCCAAATCAAAAGCAGTCGATAACGGACAATATTACATCACTTCAGCTGGTGAATATATTAATAAATCTAAATATGTTAGAGTATCTGGTGTTGCAAGACAAACATTAGATTATTTAGCAAACGATGGTATCAATGTAAGAGTAGCAACTTCTACTGGATCTTTACCAACTGCACAATCTGGTTCATTCTCAGGAGGAACTGGTGGTAATGTAGTAGGTGGAGCAACTAGAGATAAGTACTTTGGAGATATTAACGGAACAGATACACAAGGTCTAACAGGAGCTTGTTATTCAGATGCAATATCAATCTTAGGAAATCAAGACGAGTACGTTTATAATATAATTTCTGCACCAGGATTGATTTATGAATTTGGAGATCACAAGACATCATTAGACTCAATAATTTCAACTGCTGAAAGCAGAGGAGATGCAATTGCAGTTGTAGATGTACAGAACTATGGAGCTACTGTAGCAAATGCAACAGGAACAGCTGGAACATTAAATAGCTCATATGCAGCTACTTACTGGCCATGGTTACAAACTCAATCAGCTACAGGTAAAAATGTATGGATACCAGCATCAGTTGTTATTCCAGGAGTATATGCATTTACTGATGGAGCTGCTGCACCTTGGTTCGCACCAGCAGGTCTTACTAGAGGTGGATTAGGAAATGTAATCCAAGCAGAAAGAAAACTTACAAGATCTCAAAGAGATACATTGTATAATGCAAATGTTAATCCAATTGCAACTTTCCCAGGAAGTGGAATATCAGTATTTGGACAAAAAACATTACAAAAGAAGAAGTCTGCTCTTGATAGAGTAAACGTAAGAAGATTGTTAATTGATCTTAAGAAATTCTTAGGAGATACAGCTAAGACTTTAGTATTCGAACAAAATACTATTGCAACTAGAAATGGATTCTTAGCTACTGTTAACCCTTACTTAGAATCAGTAGTACAAAGACAAGGTCTTTATGCTTATAGAATAGTAATGGATGACTCAAATAACACTCCTGATACTATTGATAGAAATCAATTAATAGGACAAGTATTTATTCAACCAGCAAAAACAGTTGAGTTTGTAGTACTAGACTTTACAATTGAGCCAACAGGTGCAACTTTTGGAGCATAATTTTAAACTAACGATATTTATAATAAAGAAATAAAATGGCAGTACTAGATCCAAACGAAATAATGTTCAGAGCCTTCGAGCCGAAGGTACAAAATAGATTCATCATGTATATCGACGCAATTCCGTCTTTCATGATTAAGAATGTAACGGCTCCTTCTTTCACAGATGAGGAAGTTAAATTAGATCACATGAATACTTACCGTAAGATAAGAGGTAAGAGAAATTGGGAAAATATGGATATGACTCTATATGATCCAATAACTCCTTCTGGAGCACAAGCTGTAATGGATTGGGCTAGATTATCTTACGAATCAGTAACTGGTAGAGCTGGATATTCAGATTTCTACAAAAAGGACTTAACACTTAACGTATTAGGACCTGTAGGTGACGTAGTAAGTGAGTGGGTAGTTAAAGGTGCTTTTATTACTAATATGGCACAAGGATCATTTGACTGGGCTACTTCTGATGTTGCAGAGCTTTCAATTACTGTAGCAATGGATTACTGTGTATTGAATTACTAATTAATACTGACCATAAAAAATTAAAGCTCCTAATAAGGGGCTTTTTTTTTGTTAAAAAGTTGGTTCCAAAGTATTTTATTCATATATTTATTATTAGAACTAGTTTTAACAAAATAAGTATATGGAAAAAACAAACAAATTTCCGAGCGAAATTGTAGAATTACCCTCAAAAGGCTTATTGTATTCAAAAGAATCACCTTTATCATCCGGAAAGATAGAGATGAAATATATGACTGCAAAAGAAGAGGATATTCTAACTAACCAAAATTACATCGAAAGAGGTGTAGTAATAGATAAACTATTACAAGCTTTAATCGTAGACAAAGAAATAGACTATAATGATCTATTGATAGGTGATAAAAATGCCTTATTAATAGCAGCTAGAGTACTTGGGTACGGTAAAGATTATGAATTTAACTACGGTGACACAAAAGAGATTATCGATCTTACTCAGTTAAAAGAGAAAGACTTTGATTCTAAAGCGTTTAAAGCAGGTAAGAATGAATTTACTTATACATTACCTACTACTGGAGTTGAAATAACGTATAAATTGCTAACTCACGGTGATGAAGCAAAGATTCAAAGAGAGATTACTGGACTACGTAAGATCAATAAAGATGCTTCACCTGATTTATCTACAAGATTAAAATATATGATTACAGCTGTCAATGGAGATGGTGAAACTAAAACTATTAGAGATTTTGTTGATAATCAATTCCTAGCTAGAGATTCTAGATCATTTAGGAAACACATCGAAAACATTTCTCCAGATGTAGATATGAAATTCTACCCGGAGAACGGTCCAGAGGAGGGGGTGACGATACCCATTGGGGTTACCTTTCTTTGGCCTGACGCAGCAATATAGGGTTAATCTGTTTACTCAGATTCATGAGATAGTATTTCATGGGAAAGGCGGATATGACTACGATACCGTCTATGGGATGCCGATTTGGTTACGTAATTTTACATTTAAGAAGATGAATGATTACTACGAAGAGGAATCTAAACAGTATAAAAAAGGTACACCGGCTCAATCTATGCCAAAAGGACCTAATATTAGAAAACCTTCTTATAGTACTAAGGCTCGCAAATAGCGAGTCTTTGCTATTTATACATATATAATACCACACCGTGAATAAGGAATTAAACGAATTAATTAGACAGTTAGGAGTAGCAGGCGTAAATACAAAAGCCTTTGAAGCTGAGATTAAGAAAGTGGAGCAAGGTTTAGGTAATGCAAATGAATTAGCTGAAACTATGAAAACCACTTTGGCTGGAGCTATAGCAAATGCTAGGGGGCTAAATACTGAGTTCTCATCAATGAGACAAAATCTAGCTGCTAACCTTTCAGAACTAGCAAAGACAAATTCTGCAGTACAACAAGGAGTTAAAGCATATAGAGGACTTACTAGTGTTGTTTCTAATTTAGCGTCTGAAGAGGAAGGTATACAAAAATTTACAAAAAAACAATTAGAATCTTTTAAAAGTAAAGGAGCACTTGCCTTAAGAGATTTAAAAATAGCAGGTAATAGATTAGCTATTGACAAAGGAATAACTGATTTGAGCGGAGCTCAATTAGAAAATAAAATAAATGAATTACTAGCTTCCGAAAAAATAAATGAAAAAGAAGCTGCTATACTTAGAGCTAAAGCAGACGGATATCAAATGGAAGAAAAATCCTTAGCTCTAATAGAGGCTCGTTTGCAAAAAGAGAAAATGGTCCAAAAATCTATTGGATTGACAGGAGCAGCTCTTTCTGGTGTGAATACAATATTAGGTAAGTTAGGTTTAGGCGGATTATCAGATGAATTAGACAGTATCACAAACAAGATACAGGATAATATGCGTAAGGAAATTGAAGCCTTATCCGTTACTGAAGTATTAGGAGGAGTAGATGCAGATAGATACCTCGAACTTGATAAAATTAATAGTTCATTAGATGAACAGATAACAAAACTTCAAGAACAAGAAACCTTAAATGCAGAAGAAAAAGCACTTTTAGAAAAAAGTCTTGCAGCTAGAGAAGCAAATGTTGAGGAACAAAAAGAATTAGTACGTACAGGTAAAGCAGTAGTAAAAACTACTTATGAAGAGTTATCTTTAAGAAGTAAAATTAGCCATCTTGCAGAAGGCACAGCACAAGGTATCTCAGCAGCATTTAATAAAATTGGAGACCCAGGAGTTATTTTTGCTTTTGTTGGGAAAGCATTATTAGGAGCCTCAGATCAAGCAGCTAAGTTCCAAAGAAGTTTAAATGTAAGTTACGGAACAGCATATATGATGCAAAGGGAATTCCAGATAATGGAAGGAACCTTAGGGTCTAACTTTATTACCTCAGAAAAACTTGGTAAGAGCTTTATGGCATTATCTGACTATATGGGTCAGAATGCTTCTGCTATGATGAAAGATGGAGGTACAGCATTAAAAAGTTATACCTACCTTACAGATAAATTACATTTAAGCGCAGATGCAGCAGGACAACTAGTCACGGCAACTAAGCTTTCAGGTCAAAATACTGAAGATGCTTTTGATGCTATGGGTGACCAGCTTACAGCTTTCAATAAAACTAATAAGAGTGCGTTTAGATTAAATGACTTAATGGCTGATATAGGTAAAATGTCTAAAGCTGTAGTAATTCAGTTAGATAAAAATCCACAGAAACTATTAGCAGCCGCTGCAGCCGCTAGAAAGTTAGGAGTAAATATGGAACAATTAGAAGCAATAGGTGAAAGCTTATTAGATTTTGAAAGTTCTATTGAGAAAGAATTAGAAGCACAACTACTTACAGGTAATGCATTAAACCTTAACAGAGCTAGAGAATTAGCTATGATGGGGGATATGGAAGGATTAGCCAAAGAAGTAGGTAATCAAGAAGCAATAAAAAATGCTTTTGCTACTAAGAATGTAATAGCACAAAAAGCAGCAGCAGAAGCTTTAGGAATGTCAAGAGAGCAGTTAGCTCAAATGACTTATCAGCAGGAACTTAATACTATGAATGCTGAACAGTTTGTGGCTAAATATGGAGAAGTAGCTTATAAATCAGCTAAAGCACAATCAGCACAAGAAAAATTTTCCGACGCTCTTACAAAAATGCAAAGTATTTTAGCTAATATTGTCGGAGCGTTCTCTCCTATTATTGATGCTCTCGCTTATATTGTATCTTTCCCAATCGTACCTTATATTATGGCAGCAGTAGTTGCAGCCAAAGCACTTGGTAATCCTTTTGGTGGTATGGTAAAAGGAATTAGTTCTGTAAGAAAAGGATTAGCAGGTTATATGAAAGATATAAGTGGTGCTAAGGGTGCAGGAGCAAAAGTAAAATCTATGTTAGGTCTTGGTGATAAGACTGGCGGTTTAACTAAAGACGCTCAAGGAAGATTTAGAGATGCAAAAGGTAGATTTGCTAAAAATCCAATGTCTAAGACAATGGATAAAGGTAATGAACTTACCGGTAAAATGAAAGATAAAACAAAAGGAGCAAAAGACAAAGGTCCTAAAGGTTTCTTAAAGTCTCTAGGAGATGGATTAGCGCATATTGGTAAAATATTTAAAGATGTAATCAAAGGTGCTACAGCATTAGCAATATCAGGAGTACTTCTTGGAGGTTCGTTTGCTTTAGCATTAAAAATGGTTAAAGATGTAGATCCTAAAGTAATGTTAGCATTTGCAGGATCGATTGGTGTATTTGCAGGTTCATTATACTTAGTTAGTAAAGTAGCAAAAGACGCAATTAAAGGAGCAGCAGCTATGGCAATTGTTGGCGTATCTTTAATACCAGCAGCTAAAGCATTCCAAATGATGGCCGGAGTAGATTTTGCTCAAGTTGCTTTATTATCTGGGTCATTAATAGTATTAGGTGGAGCAGCAGCTTTATTAGGAGCATTATCAGGAAATATTATTACTGGAGCAGTTGCACTAGGTATATTAGGATTAGCATTAGTACCTGCAGCATTTGCATTCAGTTTATTAAAAGGAGTAGATACAGGTAGTATTATAGCATTCTCTATTGCGTTACCTTTATTAGGATTAGCAGCAGCAGGATTAGGATTTTTAGCTCCATTTATAATGGCAGGAGCAGGTGCTTTAGCAGTTCTAGGAGCTGCAATGATTCCAGCAGCAATAGCATTTAATATAATGGCTAAAGCTGATCTAGAAAAAATAGCTACAGGACTAGCAGGAATAGCATCAGTAGGACCACAACTTGCATTAGCTGGTATTGGAATGGTTGCATTAGCAGGAGGAGCAGCTGTATTAGGATTAGCATCACCTATGTTACTATTTGCTGGAGGAGCATTAGCTGTGTTAGGAATGGCTGCACAAATAGCTTCAAATGCTAATATAGAAGGTATAGCAAGTCAATTAACTCAACTAGCAGGAATAGGTCCTGGATTAGTAGCAGCAGGTGTAGGGTTATTTGCTGTAGCAGGAGGAATGACAGCATTTGCTTTAGCAATGGCTGGAGCTTCTGCATTAGGAGCTTTAACTTCAATATTTGGAGGAGGAGTAATGGGTGATCTAGAAGCATTAGCAGCAATGTCAGAACCATTATCACAAGTAGGAGTATCATTAACAGCAATAGCAGCTGGTTTATCAGGAATTGCTTTAGCTTTAAGTACTTTAGA
>Ga0181377_1000672_pt1 | contig 12307 bp, 13 predicted proteins | sample LowvirmetaG_9_FD_130160 | JGI IMG/M metagenome (GOLD analysis project Ga0181377, IMG submission 130160) | Marine viral communities from the Subarctic Pacific Ocean - Lowphox_13 viral metaG | ecosystem: Environmental > Aquatic > Marine > Oceanic | place: Subarctic Pacific Ocean | collected...
ACTGTGGTTGGTCAAGCAAGCCTCTTAAGTGGATTAAGAGAGTAGCTGATGTTAGTACTACAGATATTATTGAAGAGGTTAAAGACTATGAAGTAACCATCGATATTGATGCTAATGATGAGGTTGTAGCAAAGATTGAGACTGAGACCTTACCTAAAGATAGTATTAACCTCTCTGATAGCTTTCAATGTGACTATTATAGCGATAATAAGATATACAAGATTGCTCAGGAGGTAATAAAGAACAGACGCCTGCTTAATGCTGTTAATAGACCAGATAACTTATACCTTTCATTAAGTGATATGGTTCATAAGAATCGATTAGTTATTCCATTCGTTAATGAGAAGAAAGAGATTGAGTTTTATCAGAGTAGAACACTATTACCACGTGATAATAAAGATAAGCCAAAGTATCTTGGAAGAGTAGGTAGTGAAAAGACCTTATTCAACATTGATAAAGTATCGAGTGATCATGATAAGGTGTATATATTCGAAGGCCCTCTAAATGCATTCTTCACAAAGAACTCAGTAGCTGTAGCAGGTATTACTGAACGTGGTAAATCCTTTACTCAACGTCAAGAAGAGCAGTATAACGGTCATCTAAAATGGTATGATAAGGTGTGGATACTCGATTCTCAGTGGGTTGACCGTGCATCATTGATAAAGAGTGAGGTACTCCTTAAACAGGGGGAGAGCGTGTTTATATGGCCCGAAAAGTTCGGTAAGAGGTTTAAAGACTTTAATGATATAGCTATGCACTGTAAGATTGATGAAATAGGCTGGGATTTTATCCAAAAAAATACCTGCCAAGGACTGGCAGGTATTGTTAAAATGACTGAGATTAAAAAGTATTCAAATGCTTAAACCCCTTTAAGCGCTGGGTTCTGTGACTGAGCAAGATAACCACGCATTGTCTCGTTAAGAGCAGCAAGGTCAGTGGCTACTTTAGAGACACGACGTTGTTCACTTGCCATCTTATCGAAAAGAGTTTCTGGCTCAGCATTACCGAGAGCGTATGCAATGGAGTTAGGGTCATCAGCATCATTGAGCTTTTTGAGGAAGTCATCACCAGCTGTAATCCAACCTTGAAGAGTTGCAACCATAGCTGCATTAGCTACGCCTTGTGCTTCTGCAGCTGCAACAGCTGGATCTTTTTCAACCATATCTGTAGCTTCTGGATCAGCTTCTACATCAATATCAAAATCTTCTGCATTGGTATCATCGTCAAGTGCGAGATCAAACGCTTCCTTTTCATCTTCTACGTCTTCGGCAAGAACCTTAAAGAACTTTTGTTCGAATTTAGTCATATAATTATTTAGTCTTTGGTATAAATATTAACACATGAATCAGTCAGAAAATCCCTTTTATACCGGAATTGCTAAGAAACCTAATATAAAGGCGCCTGATGTTACTGATCAGGTAAAGAAATATAAGGAGGAAGAAGCAACACATAAGGCTGATCCTATCCTTCCACACCAGTTTGAGCACTTGAAAGAGCTTTTAGGTGATACTTTTATGCAACTTGCTCAATTACAGCAGATGTTACAGAAGGCAAAGCAAGCAGAGAACATCGATGAGGGTGATGTTACAACTTTACAGAATAAGATTGATCGAATTAACAATCTTATCTTGGAGTTACCGAGTGATATTGATAAGTTAGCACTTTAAAGTTGATTCTTCTCGAATAGCTATTATAATATAGCTATATGATTAGATCATTAGTCACTACTGCGTTTATCTCAGGATTACTTGCGTTCGGTTTATCCTCTTGGGTAGAATTCTGGAATGGTTTTGCTCTTGTAGCTGGTATACAGATTATTATCTTTTGGTTCCTTAACTCTTATAGGGTAACTAATAAAGAAGCTTTGTATGCTGAATTTGAAGAGCAGGTTGAAGCTATTTTAGCTCTATCACGTGTTCAGCAGAAATGCCCTTGTAATGACTATATGTTTGATGTAGAGATCTTTGCAAATCAAGAGAACGTCTTTCAATGCCCTAAATGTAAGAATAATATCGAGTTAGGTATGCTAAAAACACCAGTCCTTAAGACAGATCCAGATGATGTCACGGGTTAAAAGGAACTCTGATATAATTATAGTATGACAGAACATCAGAAACAGCGCAGGATTAAGTATCTTATTGAGTATATTACTGGATGGGAATACAAATATTCAGGTAAAGCACCAGCATTGTTGTATGATGAACTTAAGTCATTGACAGAGCCAGAACAAAAGGAACTCTGATATAATTAAAGTATAACAACAAACAATAGATATTATAATGAACGATAAAATTGAAATTAAGCGTAAAGATGGTAAGGTTGAGCATATGTCTCACGAAGAATTCTCACGATGGGCATGCCTAATCGAGGGTATCCAAGCTGTAGATGAGAAGCTTGTAGCGGCTAATGTACCGGATAAGGATACGAAGTGGGTTAAACCATTGGCTTTTGAGAAATACATCCAAGAACGCTTTCACTCAATGCTTGCTGATGTTCGGGTAGAGCATCGCATCGGTAATATCTAAAAACTCTTTAGATCCATGGTGTAACGGTAGCACCCCTGATTTTGGTTCAGGTAGTTGAAGTTCGAATCTTTGTGGATCTGCCAACTTAAATGGAGCTTAACTTCGGTTAAGCTCTTTTTTATCTATTAAAGGTCAATAATCGAAATATCAACACTCTGACCTGTACCATCTAAGGTAAATGTGAGATCTTCAATACCGATTCCTTCACTAATCAGATCATTAACTGCAGATAGTTCAACACTAGCTGTTCCAATACTATTAATAGTTACTGTACCGGTAAGAGTTGTTGGAATAACACCGTTAACAGCATAATCACCGGTCGTAATACCTTCTCCACCAATCGTCCAGCTTAATACTGTACCAGCTGGTACGTTAGTCGTTGTAATGTTAACTGTAGACTCTCTAGGTGTGAATAAATTTTCATATATAATTGATTCATCTGCATTTATAGAGTATGTAGCTGCATTAGCACCTCCGTTGCCCCCGTTACCTCCATTAAAACCTGTAGAGGTATCGGTAATTGAAATACTTCGATTCGTACCATTAGCATCAATAGTAAATGTAAGTGTCTCATTACCCTCAAAAGCCGCGTCTTCAGCTATTTCAATATTTACAATTCCTTCACCGATAGCTGGACCTATTTGATTAATAGTTACATTACCAGTAAGGCTGCTTGGCTCCTCAAGATCTTGTTCTGAAACACCTGTAATAGTCCAAGCTACTTGTGAACCGAACTCAACGTTAGCAGTTGTAATTGTTGCTACTGCTGTACCACCTTCACTTAGAGCAGCTGGGGTAAGTGATAAGTCATAGGTTTTTTCTTCTGTAAATAATACATCCAATGACAGCCCTCTCTGATTCGACCCTTCAGGCCACACAGCTATTGTTATGCTCTCGTCTCCTTCTATTAAAAAATCTTCTCTCAACGTAAAGCTAAACTGTGCACTATTATCTTGAATAGTAACAGTTCCTTCAGGGGAACCAGTTATATCAGTCGCTTCCAAATCACCTATTGCATTATCTGCATACATTAAATACTCGAATACTTCACCATCAGCATAACCTTCTGTTGTGATAGTTGCTGTAACGGTTTGTGGATTCTCAGTTTCGCTAATAAAGAAATTATCGAGAGACAATGAATATGTTTTTGCACCGATAGATGAACTCGGTGTCGGACTCGGTGGTGGTGGTACTGCACTACCACTCGGAGAAGGACTTGGAGCAGGTGTACTTTGAGATGGGCTATTACTTGGTGTATTACTCGGTGTGTTGCTTGGTGTCGGGCTCGGTGCTGGTGCACTCGGGGTATTACTTGGAGAGTTGCTCGGAGTATTGCTTGGTGAATTACTAGGAGTATTACTAGGAGTATTACTTGGAGTATTTGAAGGTGTATTACTCGGTGAATTACTCGGAGTGTTAGATGGGGTATTAGATGGAGTATTAGATGGAGTATTACTCGGTGAATTACTCGGAGTGTTGCTTGGTGAATTACTCGGAGTATTGGATGGCGAGTTACTTGGTGAATTACTAGGTGAATTGCTAGGGGTATTACTAGGAGTATTACTTGGTGTTACACCTATAGAGAGTGAAGGTGTATTACTTGGTGACGTACTCGGGGTGTTACTTGGAGTATTACTTGGTGAGTTACTCGCTGAATTACTTGGAGTATTTGAAGGAGTGTTACTCGGTGAATTACTAGGTGAATTACTTGGAGTATTTGAAGGAGTGTTACTCGGTGAATTACTAGGTGAATTACTTGGAGTATTTGAAGGAGTATTAGATGGTGTATTACTTGGTGAGTTACTCGGAGAGTTGCTCGGAGTATTAGATGGGGTATTACTTGGTGAGTTACTCGGTGAGTTACTAGGGGTATTGCTTGGAGTATTAGATGGAGAGTTACTCGCTGAATTACTTGGAGTATTTGAAGGAGTTGGTGAATTACTTGGTACAGGAGGTGCAGAAGTGCTCGGTTGAGGACTACTACTCGCTGAATTACTTGGAGTATTACTTGGGGTATTAGAAGGGCTATTACTTGGAGTATTACTTGGTGAAGGGGTCGGTGTGCTACTTTGTACTGGAAGTGTACCGCTTGGGGTAGCTGAGTTACTAGGAGTAGTACTTGGTAATGGAGGTTCAGAAGCACTTGGTAGTGGTGTACCGCTGTTACTTGGAGTATTACTTACACTTGAGCTCGGTACCGGCTCACTTGGAGTATTACTCGGTGAGTTACTAGGTGTATTGCTTGGAGTATTACTTGGCGATGCACTAGGAGTATTGCTCGGTGATGTACTAGGAGTATTACTTGGAGTAGGGCTTGCTGAGGCACTAGTAGAATTGCTAGGTGAAGTACTAGGTGAAGTACTTGGAGTTGCGCCTATAGAAAGTGAAGGTGTACTACTCGGTGATGCACTTGGAGTAGCACTTGGAGTTGCACTACTACTTGGAGTATTACTTGGTGTATTACTCGGTGAGTTACTTACAGAAGCGCTAGGAGTACTGGATGGTGAGTTACTCGGCGATGTAGAAGGTGTGGGTGTTGGACAAATCTGAGGGCAGTTGAGTGTATACTTCCAGCCTGGTGTATCGTGAACTGGTGATTGGATAGCTACAAAAGCATCTTGCTCATCCATATCCTTCACTCTAGCAGAAAACTCACCTTCTGTCTCGGAACTGACTTGAGGATATCCATCAAGATCTAAGATTAATCCATCATAATTTGTACCCTCTCTGTCGAGTGCGTTAGTAAAAATATATCGTTTAGATCCTCCAAACTTATAAGCAGCATTACCTATAAACCCAGAATCAATAATAACCTCACCTTTATATGTAACAATAAAACGATCTGGACCATCCTCAACATCATATTCAAAGATAACACATCTAAATGGATCTGCTGTTGGGGAGACACCTGGAGTGGAAGATGTAGACGCGCTTGGTGTATTACTCGGTGTTGTACTAGGGGTAACGCTATTTGATGGTGTATTGCTCGGAGAGACACTGCTAGATGGAGTGCCGCTAGCGGAGGAGCTTGGAGTTGGTAGTGCGAAGCTTGAGCTTGGAGTAGTAGATGGGGTAGGTGTAACATTTAATTCAGGTACATCTAGAGATGGTAAAATAAATGAAGTTGGTGGGGTAACCTGCATAGAAGCAGGTGGTACCGATAGAGAAGGTAAAACAAATGATGGGGTTGGAGTAGGTGTGCTCATCGATTAAATATTTGTAAATACAATTTTGCGTAAGGCTTCATGTGATTGTGTTAGACCACATAAGTATTGATCTTCTACTCCGCAAGATAACGTATAAAAAGGACAACCAACGTTAGCTGTCCAGTCAGTACTTGAGAGAGGTGCAAAGACATTAAGAGTTAGACGGGAAGAATCTGTATTTTTATAGAAAGAAGATGTGGCTGATGTGAGGGAAGAGTTAACATAAGGATATCCATCAGGAGCTAAGTCAGCTGCTACGTTAGGTGCAAATTTATATGTATTCTCAAGTGCAGTAATAAAGGATGCTCTATTTACACCACCATAATTCCAATCTGTACTACCCACATAACCGGTATCAATAGCGTATTCTTCGTCATATTCAAAGATAAATCTATATGGATTACTTGTAGCGCTCCATTGCACTTCAACATCACCAATGAACGATGATATAGAGTATGTAAATGATTGAGGGAAGAATCCTTCACTAGTTGTAGTACTTGTAACAGTATCACCACATCTAGCATCAGGACATTTAATTGTTGGCTCCATTCCTAAGAATGGTAAACGTGGTCTACTCTCGCTTATAGGTGTTGCTTGAGGTGGCTCTCCTAAATCTCCAGGTTCAAATGCAAACGGTACAATTGGTTCAAAATTAAACACTCCAACTTCTGCTGGTGCTGTTTTTCCTTCAACATGGAAATTAGTTACCTCAATATCAGCAGTTGTATTGTTAATAGTTAATGGCTTGCAGAACGTAACACCAGGTCTCCAACGCGCAGCCTCTGTAAAGCTATGCTCAGTAAAGTTATCTTTACTGATCTCTTGTGTTAAAATATTCGTATAAAAAGTATCCCCTTCATTCTTAACATCAACCTCAAGTAAACGACCATAGTTCCCGAGACGTGCTCTTATATGTTTCTTACCCTCTCCTATAATATCAAATCCACTAATAGCGAAGTTAGACAACAACACATCTTCCTCATTTCTCACCGCAATAGAATCCACTCCGGTTAATTCCGCAGCACCAGGTCTAACTGCACCATCAGTATAGGTAATCTCTGATCCATATGCTCCAACGTTATCAATACCAATACTCAACACTCTACCTGACATTGGTTGCGTCTCACTAAATTGTGTACCACCAGTAACTCCCATATCAGGACCAGCACTACCAACTTCAAGGTCAATTACCTCATCTTGTAAAAACATACAGAATCCAACCTCATCACCTGGTTCGGCATTTGTTAACTCATAAGTAAATGACCATGTAATGTCATATTGAGGTGAAAGACCCTCTTCATAAACTGCAATAGCAGTTGCAGAGAGAGGGAGATCGGTTGGAACGCTTGATAAGCTACTTGTTAATGGTGGGGTTACTGTACTACCGTCATATAAAGTAAAGCTTGACATGTCATAGTCTGTAAGAGTATAACCTGTATTGGTAGCTGTACCAAGAGCTGTAGCATTTGCGTCTGCAGACGCAATCAATACATTAATGTCGTTATATATACGTTCATTAATAATACCATGAAAGAAGCTAGTTGTAAAAGCAACTCCTAAGAAAATAAGCTCATTATCGATATTAGCAAAAAACGGTGAACCAGAATCACCAGGTATTAGATTCTCACGCCAAGCAAGAGCAGTAGCATCTGATGGAGCTGTATAATTTATCTTACCATCTGCTGTATTGGCTGGTTGTACTAAAGTTGATGGTGAGCTATCTCCTTCCATCTCTGTACCGAAAGATATATTGTTCATTTTATGAACAACACTTTTTTCTTCCTGATCAGTAGAGAATATTAGAGTCTCAGAAGATGGAGTAAAGGTGTTATTTGAACCTATAAATGTATCAACATCAAAGTATTTATAGACATCTTTAGGAAAGACTTTGAGAGGTGTAATCACTGACGGTAAATCACTATCTAAAGTTACAATAGCATAGTCACCAAACCAATATGTGTAAGCACTACCAGCGTCACCACGGCCTATAGCTGTACGTGTGTAATCATTACCATAAATATCCCAAAAGTAAAATATATCACCAACGTTGGCTGGATCATGACGCGATGTTAAGAGGTGACGTGGTGTAATTAGAACACCGTTTACAACAGAACCTGTAACATAACCACTACGTGTACGATTATTAAGAGCTGGTATACCAGTAACACCTACAAGCCCATGCATGAAGTTATTACTAGTTCTTGACATTGTCGCAAGAGTACCGTAGTTATTAAACATCAACTTATCAGTAGATGGATCATAACCGCTGATAGTGCTATAAACACTACCCGTCATTGTTGTACGTAAATCTCTTGTCGACATTTTAAATATTCTATTTAAGTGGTAGGTGAATTAGATTCCCCATTCAAACTTAACAAGTCCGTTTGAAGTAGGTGAAGAAGTACCGGCTTCAAGATTCGCAGAACCAGCTCCTGGAGCACCATGACCACCCCAGAAAGAAGCGGGACCAACTGTCTCTTCATCACCACTACTAGTATCAACACCACCTAAGGAACCAGAGAGAACATATCCACCGAGAATATGATCGTCGGTTAAGGCTAAACTACCAGTATTACCAGAGAGGGAAGACCAAAGAGCAGTAAAACTTCCTGGTCTATATCGAGCACCTTCAGAACGAGCAAGTTCAGTACCATTTAAAGATATATAAGAGTCATTACCACTTGTGTTTGCAGTTGTAACACCAGCACCAACGAAGAAGTCAATTGTTGTACCAATAGGAGCCGAAAGAATACCATAAACCGTAGCAGATGAACCTGAACTTAGACCACCACCCACTTGACCTGAGGCTGTTACCCAGAACTTTGTGTAAGTTGCTTCTGTAATAAATTGACCTGTACCTGCCGTATCATGATTATAACTAACTCCTGGAACTGGAGTAGAAATAACAACCTCATCAGCTAGAGGTGAGAATGTACCACCTTCTGCAACAGCAACACCATCTTCTGTAGCTGCAAGATTACCTTCTAATTTGAAAGATGGGTTAGTAATAGTATCTGCAAGTGCCTTAATAAACACATAACCATTAGCTGACTCATCAGGAAGAACAAAGTTGGCAGCAGTACCACCATAAATTGTTCCAATAGCTGTGTATAGATCTGGAAATTGTGAGGAAGCAACTGTAGACCCATCAGCTAGTAACCAACCATCTGGCATTGCTGAAAGAGCACCTGCCTCAACCATTGCACCAACCGGTATAGCAGCTGCAGATGAGTTAAAGAAAATTGAAGTTGACTTATCAGAAGCTTTCCATGATAAATTACCACTAGCATCAGTACCTAGAAAGGTGTTATTCTGAACACCACCTATAGGAAATTCATATTGTGTATTGTTAATTTCTAAGGATTGTGGGAGCTTGAGATGACTTACTGACTTTGGGTTAATTTGATCAGTCAAAATCTGATCACCACTAAGAGCAATCTTGCCTTGTGAGTCAATTTCAATAGAATTACCAGCTATATCCTTTGAGAAGTTACCAGCTGAAAGTGTACCTACAGAAATTTGACTATTATCGATAACGATTGTACCATCTTCAGGCTCCAATACAACCGAAACTTCTTCCCATGCTGTATTTGTTAGATTGCGAGCGTAAAGAGTTCTTTCCGATGTAACATATACAATATCACCTGCAATAGCATCTGTAACAGAGTTAATATTACTAACAGTACCTAAGAATTTATTACCAACTACAATACCGCCTTCTGTTTGACCATCACCAACAAATAAGCGTTTACCATCTGTAGTGTAGCCTAGCTCACCTTCAGATAATTTAATGTTTTGGCGATCAAGATCGTCACCACGACGAACAAGAAGCTTAAGAAGAGTGTTTTCGAGGATTTCGATTTTCTTTGACATGATTTTTAGAATTTAAAGACTGGAATTGCAAAGTTACCATTATTACCAGAAGCAATCTGAATAAAGCCTGCAGAAGAGAGTTGAATAGCAACGCTTGAACCTGCACCATTACCAGATAGAGCATCGACTGTAAGCTCATCATTTGAATCGGCATTTAGACTACCAAAGAAGATGTTAGCATAATCACCTCCGTCATTAGTACCAGAAAGGTTTTGTACAATTGAACTCTCAGTTGAAGTAACACGACCATGAATATCAACACCAGCAGTATTAAAAGGATGTACAACATTACCACCAATTACCTCCATACCCAACTGATTACCAGTTACACTCAATCCGTTAGTAACTGTTGTATAATCAATAGCACAAGCTTGTACAGTACCTACTGGTGCATTGTTAAACTCAAGCTTAAGACCATCAAATGTAAATGAATCTGTTGTAAGTACTCCGAGATCCTCACCACTACCACCGCTCAATCCATTACCAATAAGGTTGGATGGAATTGGGTCCTGAATAACGCTAAGGGATCCTGTAGTTGTCAAACCAATCGTTGTATTATCTACATTAGCACTAATACCGTCATTAGAGTTAAATGTAAGACCACCGTTATCCTTAACAACTGAAGGGTGTAAGTTTGTAGCTGAGATGGAATTACTCAAGACATGCAACTTATTATTTGCATTATAATCTAAAGTTGTTCCATCAGTTTGCGATCCGATAAAAGCCCATGAGTCTTCATTTTCAGCATACGCACCAGAAAGTTGATATAGTAGATTGTTATCATATACAATATCATTAAGAGCTGCTTCTGTAAGATCAGTTCTACTACCGACAGTAATAGGAGAATGTACAAGATTACCGGTAACATGTCCTCCAGGTGTGAAGCCATCACCAACCCAAACACGTTTTGCGTCTGTGGTGTAGCCCATCTCTCCCTGTTCAAGGGTAACAGACTGACGTTGAGCATCAGTACCTCTTCTTAGTTTTAACTTTACGATTTCGATATCAGGCATAATATAAGTATTTTAAAATGTTAAGCAGTTCGCTTCCATACATACAACCCATATGCTGGAGGAACGTTGTTATGAGATTGATCACCACCAGTGGATGAAGATTCAATTGAAATAGCATAGCTAGCATTCTTATGACTACCGACTCTCTGACCTCCAGGAGGTGACAATACACCTGTATAGTCTTTATGATCTACAACAGTTTCATGTGTGTGAGTAGGTAGTTCAGCTTCTGTAAGTGCAACTTTATATTCGCCTTTCGTTGTATCATCTCCTGAATCAACTGTATGTTCTATACCATTCTTATCTTCACCTTCACCAACACCAGCAATAAACTTACCCTCTGCTACACGTGACCAACTTGTTCCAGGAAACCTTGTTCCAGGATCTGTATCATCAACTGAAAAGATTACAGAGTTAATAGGGTAAATAGCGTTAATGAAACTAACACCAATGTCACCATCTACATCAATACCTTGCCCTGCTCGGCCAATCTTTAATGAAGTCTTGTTACCAAAGCCGTCATAAACGTCCTGTAACCCAGATGCAGGGATAGGTTCGCCTTTAGCGTGTAGTACACCAACATACGTATCGCTGATGTTTGTATTGGTCAATGAGGTGCTTGCCATACCTATATTTATGTAGGCAGCTAGCAATTGCTATTCTAAATTTCAATAATACCTGCTTCAGAGTAATTTGGCTGCACCCCACTGTCAGCCTTTACTTGAATAATGTTCATAAGCTTTATCTGCAGATCGTAAATAAGCTCGAAGCAACGGTTTAGTGCACCAGTAATATTCTCTTCATTACCATGAACGTAAAGATTTTCAATACCTTTTGTTAAGAACTGATCGAAGTTTACTTCATAGTTATAGTCATCAAGTTCAAGTATATCGTCTCTATACTTACCAGTAAATCTTCCAACAATGTTATTCTTGAGAGATAAAGTATCATTAATAACCTTAAATAGCTCTGTATTGATAACTGACTGCTGAATAAAGCTATCTGGATTTAGTGAGAACCCAGCACTTCCATAGTTAGTGTAGTTGCGATCTTTCAATACGCGTTGATAAGCACTCTCTGAAGGTTCATTGAAGAAGTATAGACGACCTTCTGTAAGCATAATAGCTCTATCTGTACCAGCTGGTCCCTCAAAGATGGAGAAGTTTGTTATACTGTCATCGAGAAGACCACTTACACGTTCTACTGCTGGTATAGTTGTGTCATCTGTTAAATTTAAATTCCATAAGAACTGCGCTGAGTCAAATCTAACTTCATTAAAGTTCCACCTGTTATTAATAACAACTGGCTCTGGAATATCTGGTTGAATCTCGTACCCTCCTACATTGAGAAGGTATATACGTTCTGATCTATACTTTCCAATTATTTTAGTGGGACGAGTCTTAAACTTTTTATATACAGTCTTGTTTGTACTAAAATACCAGAAGTTACTATCAGCAGAAGAAAATGTAACACTATTAATTACTTCGTCAGGAGCAAGTCTATCGTTAAGAGCTAGCTTATCTCTAAGGGTATAACCATCTCCTGAAAATCTATACAAGTATGGTATACGTAATACAACATTATCAACTGTTTCATCTTTATATGTTAGGATATAAAGTGATCCGAAGTCAGGATCAAAGCCCATAGCACCAACAGTTTCGGTATTAACATCTACTGAAGTAATACGCTC
>Ga0181377_1000673_pt1 | contig 12305 bp, 26 predicted proteins | sample LowvirmetaG_9_FD_130160 | JGI IMG/M metagenome (GOLD analysis project Ga0181377, IMG submission 130160) | Marine viral communities from the Subarctic Pacific Ocean - Lowphox_13 viral metaG | ecosystem: Environmental > Aquatic > Marine > Oceanic | place: Subarctic Pacific Ocean | collected...
GTAGTTTTCTTCCCAATGGTCTCCTTTAGTAGTAACACCTCGTTCACAAAAGATTCTTGTGATACCAGCATTTATGATTCCTCTTGCACAATCTGAACAAGGGATTCCACAACTAAGATACATAGTAGTTCCTTTAGTAGATACTCCTATTCTTGCCGCGTTATAGATAGCGTTTCTTTCAGCGTGTTCAAACCAATAATACTTTTCTGGTCTTTCTTGTCTTTCCTTTAGATTATCTTTTAATCCTCTTGGGAATGAGTTGTAGCCAGTAGATACAATTTCTTTATCCTTACCAACAATGATTGCACCGATTTGTGTGTTTACATCTTTGGATTTAAGTTTGACTGTGTGAGCCAATGTTCTAAAGTATTCTACCCATCTCATATTATATAAGTATTTAATCTATATTTTCCCATTCAGGTTCTTTTATTTCTTCACAGAAATAGTACACTCCTTTTGAATGTACTTTAAATACAGTATCAACTCCTAACCATTCTTTAACCATGTTAGCGTTCTTAACTCTATCAATATGCATAATAGAATGAATAAGAAAAGGTTTCTTATTAATATATTCTATCGGTCTTTTATATGAAGGAAATACCATCTCAATTATTATTGAGCCTTTGGAGGGACTCGAACCCACGACCTGTTGATTACAAATCAACTGCTCTAGCCAGCTGAGCTACAAAGGCTTAGTTTTATAGTTTTCTTAACTTTTTAATTTCTTGTTTGGTAATAGAACCTATTTTATTACCTACTTGTATAAATACAATCTCTGTATCAAACGAGTATTTATCTAATCGGTATGAACCTTCTACTATCTCATAATCTTTTTTACCACTAATCTTTTTTAGATTAGCAATAAACTTAGTTTGGAATTCTTTTTTTGTAATTGTAAGTTTTCCAAATGATTTAGTTAGTACACCACCAATATAAGTTCCATCAGAATTTTGGTCCTCAAATGTAATTACTACGTTACCACTATCCGCTGATAACCTAAAACTCTCCCCAACAAAGTTTTGTGAACTAAGTAAGGAAGAAGTTAGAAGTAATATAAATAAGAATACCTTATTCATTATCCAATATGTTTTTTAACTTTTGAATTACCAAATAGTAAATACAAACTCCATACTAATGATGCTAAAAAAAGTACTATGTAGATAGGACTATCAAGTGGACTTACATATGGTGCTGGATTTTCGAAATCTATATTAGCTGTATTATTAGGATTTAATCCCTCTACTATAAATGATAATAGAAATGTTAATACAGTTAGTAATGTTGCTTTGTTAGGAAAGAATGAATTAATTCTTTTATACGATGTTGCTAGTGAGAACCATAACATTGGTATAAGAAGTAATGCACCTAACCCAACTAACAATCCTGCTAATACTCCGTTTGTTGTGATTAGAGCAACTCCTACTCCTACACATATTCCGATTGGAATTAAGAATAAAATTGTTGCTAATCCTCTTAAAAAGTAATCTGTTCCATTAATGGTATTTTTGAATTGAAAGTATTTACCAAACTTTTCTTTTAATTTACTCATGTTTTTTTATTATTATTATTAATTAGTGGTTATACCACCATTGTGGAGGATATCGGATTCGAACCGATGACCCCTACGGTGCAAGCGTAGTGCTCTAGCCAACTGAGCTAATCCCCCTATTGCGGAGAAGAAGGGATTCGAACCCCTGGTACCTTTCAGTACGCTGGTTTTCAAGACCAGTGCATTCGACCGCTCTGCCACTTCTCCTAACTATTGTTCAATTAATATCTTACATATTCATTCTTAATCTGTAAGATTCTTCTTCTATTTTCTCGATTCTTTTCATCAACTCATCGTTGGTAGGGGGAATCAGGCCTACAATTCTACTTTCTAATCTATCTAATCTTGAATCTAATAATTTTTTTATATTATCATCTTCTTCGTGTAAGTGTTCAAGAGTTTTGTAAGTATCTTCTTTCCAAAAGTTTCTTTCTCTATCTACTTCTGTAACTCTATCATCAGTTACTTCAATGAACTTCTCAAGTTCATCTACTCTTTTTTTTCCATTAAGCACACCTTTCACCGAATACCCCAAAAGGAATATTAAGATTGATGAAACTGCACCTATTACAATATAAAGTGTTTCCATAATTTTCTTTTTTTTTTAATTAAACAATATTTCAATGAACAATAGTTGTACTCGGTAGGGGAATCGAACCCCTCTTACCAGGATGAAAACCTGAGGTCCTAACCGATAGACGAACCGAGCATAAGTTTCTTTTCAGAATACCTAAATGAATACTTTAATAAGTAACTGAAAAATAAATTTCCTAATATAGAGTTTATAAAGAAAGGTATTGCCATTGTATAACAAAGTAAAAACCCTTCTATTGTTTTTGGATAACCACCTAACCAAACTCCAAAGTTGGTAATTATAAAAAAGATTAAAGATGATATAAGTACATTCTTAACCTCTATGTTTTTCCAATATGTTCCTAACATACTAACAAGAAAGAACGAACCATATACCCACATTGATATAGAATAGAATCCTAAATACATATCAGATATTCCCATTGCTATCAGAGGTAACAATACACCAAACCATTTGTTTTTAAATGTAGTTCCACCAAATAAAGCGATTGCAAGTATTGGTGTAACATTAGGTGGATGTGGTAATACTCTCACTATTATTGCCATAAGAATAAATCCAATAATTAATAGCTGTCTTTTATTCATCATCTGAAAATCTATTTCTGTGTTTGGGTTTTCTTGAATATTGTTTTTGAGATTTGTGAACCTTCTCAGTTGTTTTCTTACCAATATGATGAGAAGCCTCACCATATGACATATCATCCCAACTTAACTTCTCTTGATATTGGTTCTTTTTCTTCTGTGGTTTCATCACTAATTAATTCCATTGTTAATGGTTTTCTATTTCTTGTATATTGTTCTTTAGTCCATTTATCACTTCTATCGGTGATAAACTCTAATCCATAAGTATTAGATACTTCTGTTATTTTGTATGTCAATTTTCTCATTTTATTTTATTTGTACTACAAATATACGAAAAATATTTCATATATCCAAATTATTTTCTATTTTTTTAAAATAAAGTTTTTTTAGAGGTGTCCCAAGTTCCACTTCCTTTCCATTTAAACTCAAAGCTGAAATCTTTTGTTTTATTAAGATACTTCTCTTCTTTATATAATTCAATTACTTCTTCTTTAGTTCTACTACCATCACCCCATTTAGGTTTTGCAAATACTCTTGCTCTTTCTATTAGTGATGATTTTTGTTGTGAAAAATCCATTACTTTAAATGGTCTATCTTTTGGTTGAGTATATTTTGATACTATCGTACAAGACCAATCTCCTACTTTATTTATTTTAAAATCATATTCTGCATTATATGGAGAAGCAACAGGAGCTCCAAATTCTAAATCATCTATCTTTTCATCAAACTTTAAATTCATTTCATATCCTCCTCTGGTTCTCCAAAGTATTTCAAATAATACAAATGGTTGTTTAACTAATGAATCTGCAAATACATTTAAATTAGTATTTAAAACTTTAGGTTTAACATCATTATATTCTATCTCATTAAATAGAGTTGGTTCATCATATGTTATATTATATAATTTTTCCAAGTTAGGTCTAGGGTGTAGTTTGATTGTAGAAAAATTCTGTATCTCTTGTAATAGTATTTCATAATTTTTAACTCTACATAACATATGAGGTTTTCCAAAAGAAAAATCATCTCGTATCCAATTCATATCATATGTAAAGTTAGATACTCCAAATCGTTCAGGATTCTGTCCTACAATATTTTCGGCATATATTGTAAATCCTGGTGCGGATGCTGCTCCTACAATAGTATTTCTATTTCTACAAATAAAAGTTAATGTAGATTTATGGTCTATTGTTTTTTCAGTAGGGAATCCATTTATCCAAGTACTAATGACACCAATACCTACCTTATTAAAATCAGAAAAGTTTTTATCCATTATTTCTCTAGTCATTCTTTTACTCATATCACTAAGAACGTTATTACTAGCACTTTCTGCTCCAATCTTTAATATAAAACAACCTGATTTATTTAATAGTTTTAGATATTCTAAATCCATTCGTTCATCACATCTTGCAAATCCAGCCCATTTAATTTTTAATCCTCGTTCAATAACTCCTTCTGCAAATTCTTTAAGTGATTTTAAATTACCATTTACTAAACTATCTAAAAACCAAATAACATTAGTTCCTTTAGTTTTATATAGGTGTTCTATTTCATCCAATGCAGATTTAGGATTTCTTTGTCTATATTTCCAAAAATGAGTTTCCGAACAGAATGTACATTTTGCAACACATCCTCTACTAAATTCTGTTAGTATTCCATTTGGCATATCATACTTTGAAAAATCCATATCTGAATAATTCGGTATAGGAAAGTTGTTAATGTTTATTCTCTGATTAAGAGGTTGTGTTAAGAACTTCATACCTTTGTGGTTCATTTTACCATTATCAATTTCTTCAAGTATATCTAATATTATTAATTCAGCTTCACCAACTACACCATATTGAAATACAGGTTTATTGTTTAATGAAAATATTTTTCCTTTCTCTATATCATCTTTCTTAAAGTGTAAGTTCGGGCCTCCACATATGAATACTGTATTTGGTAATCGTTTTCTTAACTCACTTGCAAACCAATCAACAGGCCCTTCATTACAATAATATAAAGTGAATCCAATTATTTTAGGATTGAGTTCTACTATTTTATCAATATACTTTTCAAGTACCTTAGATACAGGTTCTTTCAAGTACTTGGGATATTCATTAAGTTCCCATTTAGTTAAGTTGTGTGGATTGAATGGGTCAAAAGGAACTATACCATCCTTTTCCCAATTTCTTGATTGATTATAAACTTCAATATTTAAATCTAAACAAGATGAGGTATATCCAGCTTCATTTATAATAGCAGATAATCTTGCAATATTATAAGGTGGTAAATCAGATGCCCACTCAGGTAACAATAGAAATAACACATCAGAGTTTCTTTCTAATTTCTCAATAGTAACATCGGTTTGACCTTTAACAGGCTTGGAATGTTTCTTTATTTCTTCAAAGAATAAAACATCTGCATCCATATACTTAATTTGAAACTATTATTTCTCCTACATTCCAAGATGGAATATAATATTTAAACCCATGTTCTTTTAACATTTTGGTAACCCTATTTGTCATCGTTGAAGAATTACCTACTATGATTTTACATTGAAACATCGAATTGTGTGATTCCATTAATACGAAATCCTCAGCAACATCTACCGCCTCATCGTGTGTAAATCCATGTAAATCTAATTCATTCATAACATCTTATTTTGTTTATTCTCGTTTGTTGAACCCAAAAGGGATTACGAGGTTTTAATCTTTTTTTCTATATTGTTAATAACTTGTTGATAACTTTTAATTACGTTTTTATTTTTTATATATATTTATTTTTCCAGACGTCCAGACAACTTAAAAAGAATAAAGTAAAAGAAAAGATAATAACCTATAACTTAATAGTATAAGCACTAAAGATAGTGTCGGTCTTTTTAAAATTTTTTTAGTGTCGAAAAATAAAGTTTTTTTTCCCAAGTCGTTTTTTTAGTAGTTTCTTCAGTCGTAGAAAGATTTTCCCCTCTTTTATATTGATAGTTCTTATCTCTCCAGCTATGAATCCTTATTCAGAAGCCGTTATCCTCGATTTATCCTGCATTTACTTTAATCTTTTGGCCAGAAATTAGACCTTTTAGTTGATATTCCTCAGTTAACATCTTTAGAACAGAGCATAATTCATACTCTTCTTTGGATTCGCAATGTTTTTGGATAGACCATACCCAATCTAACCCCCAATTATCGATAAGGGTATTTGAATCCATACCCCAACGATGGTATAGGGAGAAAAAGATATCCACCATATCATCCCAATCGGATTGAGTTAGAGGACCGAAGAGTTCTATAAACTCTATTGGGTCAACTGGTATAGGACCTCCTCTTTGTACATCCTGAAAGAATAGTTGTTTCTCTAGTTGTAATGGGTGATTTATACCAAATAGGTCGTTCTCATCATGATTCTCATCATCATCGTTATCTAGGTGGTCATCCCAATTAAAGTTATCTTTCATTGTATAGTGTTTATTATAGTTATCTTACTCTGTATTATTATAAATATTGTTATTTGATTGTGGCCTTACTTAATTATTATACATACCGAAATTCTTTTTACCTATCAAAATTTCTTTATTAAACCTTTTATCTCGAAAGAACTTCATTCTTACTTCGTTTAACCATATCTTTTCCGCCGTAGTATAAAACTTCTTATCCCTTATCCCTTGTAATGTCTTGATAACCTTTTTGTATAAGGCTCGGTTACTCTTCTTAGTCGAGGTTGATATTCTTTTTTTATAATGGTCTTGTAGGACTTGGATTCCCTTTTCGTGTTCTATCGTTATATCGTATTGATAAACTTCAAATCCCTTTGTTCCCCCCATTACTTAAGTTAGTATTATTAATACCATTAAGATACCTACTATTATAAAGGCTACCTTATCTATCTTCTCTAACGAGTTTATGTACTTCTTCATTGTTACCTATATTACTATGTGAGCTAATATTATTTTTGTTACCGACAAATTAATTTCCTCTGCCGACTTTCCTTACTCCCATATTAGAACCCTTTCCTTTACTGTTAGTTTTAGGATTAGTTTTCTTGTTATTCTTATTTGTTTTGTTATCGTGTTTATTACCGAAAAATTTACTTCCCATCGTGATGTCTCCTTTTTAGTTTATTGATTTTCTTTTTGAGATTCTTAGCATCTGCTCTTTTTCTCTTTTCTATTGTTTCCAAAGTTTCTTTAACCTTGGTTCTTTTAGTTCTTGCTGCTTCTGATTTTTGTAATCGCTTTCCTCTATCCATAATTCTATGTAATTATTAAGTTACTAATATACGAAATTTATTTGTAATTAACAAATGTTTTATAAATTATTTTACCACTTTCCTAGTGGGCACTGTGAAGAACGAGATAATGTCTTGGCTGATATATTACAACCACAACCATTTTTTCTCTCGTTTGTTATTATATGAAGTCCTGATAATGTGGTAGAACAAGTATTCCCTCTTCTCAAATCACAAGGGTCACATAATTCTAATCTTTTTTTTGATATCGTTTTAGTTACAACATCTACTGCATTGAATTGGTCTTTTATTACATTAGCCCAACCCTCTATTATTTGTTTAATCTGACTCATCTATTTTGAAGATGTTTGATTTGTGTTTTGATAATCTCCAATATATTAACATTTCAGTTTTTATTAAATCTTTAATTCTTGGGGATTGTTCTATTATATCTACCAATACCTTTTTCCAATAATCATTTGAATTATGAAAATCTCCTGTTCTTTTATTTAAATAATCATCATCGTTTTTAATTTCTTTATCTATATCGAAATTGTAAGTTTTTCTTAATACCTTGTGAATATCTACTCTTTTACCTTTAAGTTTAGCATCTACTTGTTCTCTATTAAAATCTATATTTACTAATTGATATAATTTAGGGTCAATCATATCTATAACTTCTCTTAATATTTCCAAATAAGGACCTGAGTGATTATCAGTTTTCCATGTTGCCTTTTCGTTAAGGTGTGCTTTACATACAGATTTAACAAATTTAAATAGTGTTTTTTCTTCTGCAGGTGTTTTTCCATAATAACCACTAGGGATTGAATTTTCTCTATGAGTAAAGGTTTTTGTTAAATAAGGATAATCAATAGGACTACTAGATTTAATAAATTGTTCAAACCAAAATCTTTCACTTGGAGATTGATTATTAAATATATCAAAGAAATCTTGAATAACTCCTGAAACTACTCTGTTCTTTGGTTCTCTATAAAGTATAGTTACTTTCTTTTTACTCTTTCCTTCAACTAGTTTCTGTGCTTCTTCAGTAGAATCTAAGTAAATCTTTTGTATAAGTTCTATTAACTCAGTTACACATTTTGAATCAAACACTCTTTTTAAATGTTTTTTATCATCAACTGAAACAAGATTGTTTTTTAGAATAGAAGGTTTAAGAATAATTCCATTAAGAGTTACTTTTACAGTAAACTCGTTTATCGCCTTCATTGCTGCTGGAATACTAGAATTTGTACCATTCATTATGAATTGGTCAACCATCCATTGTTGTTTATCAATTTTTTCTTTATCTAAATTTTGATTCGTAACTTGATTTATATAAACCTCTTCACCTGTACCGGTTAGTTTGAACTCTATATTTTCTTTAAGTACATCTCGTATATATGTTGACCAATAGGCATCAGTTACTCTTGATGCTATCTTGTTTCTTGAAATTATAATTGAATTTGGGGAATTGTAGAACAATAGTGTTCCATAATCTTGTATATACTTTTCGATATCTTCCATAACTTATTGTAGTTTTACTATACCTATAAATATTCTACTTCCAAAAAACTTGAATTAATATAATACCAAAACACAATACTAACTGTGCACCGATTTTCCAAGTAACTGGTTCGTTTAAGAAGTGGTTTGTTAAATATACATAACTACCTATTCCAAGTATAAATCCTATAAATCTATTTGGCCATACTTTACCACCAAATGCTTCTACACCATATTGTGTTCCTTTTAAGAAAAACCAAGTAATTGGAATAGCTATTATATACCAACCCCACCATTCTGGTTTGTATTTTGGGTTAACGAACTGCCAGTTGTGTTGAAACCATACTGAAACTTGTCCTAAGAAAGTAAGTACTACTCCTATACCGAGTAATTTCCATTTAATATCATCCATTATTTTTTCTTTTTATTTCTTCTTTTACTTTTTTTTCATTTTTCTTACCAATTTCATCTGCTCTTGCTAACTCCTCATCGGTAATTTGTTTACCTTGTTGGGCTAAACTTAAAGAGGCATATCTTTTTGTATGATAAGAACTCAATGGTTTGGAGAATTGTTTGAGATATTCGGACTGAGAGTCTAAATATTCTAAGAATCCTTCAAAATCTACTTTACCCAAATCATCTAACTCCTCTTCAGTAAGAGGATTGTTCGGGTCATATTTATAAGGTTCGTATGTCATATCGATAAATGTGTTAGTTTTTCATGTAATCTTTTCATATGTTTACAAGGTGAGTAAGAACGAAATTCTCTTGCCTTACAATTACAATCATCAATTTTATAATCAGTTACTCTTACTTGGTAGTAAGATAACTTACCTGTTTTCTTGTTTCGAGAACCCATTTCTGTATAATACCAACTATTTGTCATATCCAACGAATTTTAATTCAACATCGTTTACCCATCCTTTTGATACAGCATATGGGAATTCTTCATGTAACCAATAGTTCTGAACATTCTTTAGTTCACTTAAACAATCATCGTATAGTTCACCAATTGTGTAACTATCTCCATACTTAACACCACCACATAAAGTCATCAATTCGTTAAGGGTATCTCTATCATCCCTCTCTTCGGCTTCGTTTATTGAGGTTTCAATTTCCATCTTCATGAATTCTGCAACGTAATCGTTGTATTCATACATCTCTTTGCTCCAAGGCTTTGTAATTTTAGGTTTTATCATATCTTTTATGTTTTATTTACTATGTAAATATACGAAAAAAATACGAGAAAAACAAGCTTTTTCTTAATTATTTTGATTGAAGAGGTATTGGATAACACCATATATGAATGCACCAAGGGAAACTGGCCAGAAAAAGATGTATCTAGCTCGTGTTGCGTTATCAGGAAAGGGTAAAATTAGAAAATCACATATCAATCCCCATATAAAACCTATAATTAGGTAACTTATAATTCCATTCATACTATATATTGTTTATTATATATAACCCATATCCTATTAATAGGTTAAAATTTACTATTACCAAGTTCCATTGCTTGGCTAACCACACTTGAGGTAAGGATAAAACCGCTCCTATTAAATAAGTATAAGCACCAAGGTCATCATACTTCAATAAATAAGGAGAAATCATAATAAATGCAGTTCCCATATATCCTAATCGGTTTCCCAACCTTTCATATGGTGTTAATCTTCGTTGTTTTACTAGAAGTCTCAGAAAATACTTAACCCAAGTTCGTTCACAACTCTTGCAAGTTAGTTTTTTATCGTTTTTATAACGAAAATTAGGTTTGTTTTTCTTACAAACGTTACATTTTCTCATCTGATTTGTATATTTCACCTGTTTTTGTAGGTGTTGTTTCTTCAATTGATACTATTTTGTATATTGATTTCATCTTTGAAACAGTCATTCCAACTGAATTTTCATCTACTCCTGAGATATTGAAATCAAAAACTAATGGATTTTCTTGAACATCTTCAGTATCCATTATCGCTATTACCTTAAATTCTTTATAATTCATATTCTATTTTTAACTAATTCTTCCGCTTGTTCTCCCCAAAACATACCAGCTTTGGGCCCTTTATTACATTTTCCATCAGATTCACCTGGTATTTTAACCCAAATATACGCATCACACTTAGAATATTGTGTATTTGTAGTAGGTGATTCTCCTAAACCTCTTCCTGGTGGGTTACACCACTCATCTTCAAGAGGACCATTGCCATTCCGACTGGTATCTATAACAAAATAATCGTTAGGCCGTAGTTTACACAACCTTTTAGCCCACTTTATACACTCTTCGGTTGTTCTATAATTACAAGAATTCATAGAAAACCCTCTTACTTTAGGGTTACTAACCTTATTTAACAGTTCATTAACATCTTTTTGGTGTAACCACTTCGAATGTCCTACATCAATATACACTATTCCGTTACAATTATCTGTTAACATTTGTAAACTTTCTTGCATAAGTTGTAATCTCCACTCCATATCCTCTTTTTCTAACGAAACTGAGTGTGGTAATGCATCTGGTTCGTATATAATAATAGGAGAATCTTCTCCAACACCTCTCGCAAACCTCTGAATGTAGTCTAAATAACCATCTCTTGTCTTTGCACCACCTTTTGAGTACTGACCTACATCTCTATTTGGTATATTATACGTTACTAATACAGGTAATTTTGGTTTTGCTCTGTTTAATAACCTACGAATTGACTTTTCCATGTGTTTTTTTGGCTTTTTTGGATTATCTCCATACCAAAAAGCTTGTGGATGTTTGAATATTTCTAATGCAAGTGGATAATCCTCTTGATAATTGGATATTCTATTGAAATCATTAACCCAAAAAGGATATTCCATCTTATAAAAATTTCTTAAATTTACTTTTTTGTACAATAGCGTACTTAACTAACTGTTTTTCGTGGTATTCTTTAGCGAATTGTTCCATTAGTTCTGATAAATAAGTATAATGAGAATAAGCATCACTATCTATTGGTACATCAGGCCACTCATTTCTATCTAACCACTCTTTTGATTCTTTACTCATTTCTGATTTTTTGATTTAAACCTATTTGATTCACTTGTTTTACTATGTTTTGTTTTTCTACCCTTTACTCTTTTTCTCCACATCTTAAATGAAGAGTCTTTCATATGGGTTCTCATTATTTTACGAACCTCATTCTCTTTAATACCGAATTGAAACTCTATTGCTTCGAATGGAGTTCTATCTTCCCAAGCCATTTCGATGATTCTATCTAAATCTTCTATCTTCACAACTCTATATATTCCTTGGGTTTCTCAATATAATCCTTAAATGGATGTCTATTAAATTCTCTTGTTACATCTTTAGCATATCGTTCTTCAGGTGTATCGTGTTTTAACCAAGATGAATCCCATTCAATAGAATTCCAATAAGTATGTAAATCTCTACCTGATGCTTCCCACTTCTCCATCATAATACGTTGAGGTAAAGAACTATACTCTTTAGCTTTCAGTTGATGTTTTAGTTGATTATTTATCTTCATAATCTGAATCGGTTACATAATCAGGATAATCTAATTCAAAATAGTACTCATATTTAGGTCTATTCAAAATCTGCTCATTTTCTGATAATTCTTGTACTGGCTCTGTACTACTTACTAAGTTAATTTCTATCCACTCCAACTCACCTGTTTCTTGATTGAGTTGTTTTAGATAAAACTTACCATTTTCTTCTTTTCTATATTTGTCCATTTTTAATATGTTGGTATAAGTTTTTTATTGAATTTAATTTATCTGCATCATCATGTGTGTATTCTCCAACATCTTTCATATAGTTTAAAAACTTCAATTCTCTCTGAAGTTCCCATTGGTAAACCATATTGTTACCTTTGCAGTAATGTTTATATATAGTATCAAAAAA
>Ga0181377_1000674_pt1 | contig 12287 bp, 24 predicted proteins | sample LowvirmetaG_9_FD_130160 | JGI IMG/M metagenome (GOLD analysis project Ga0181377, IMG submission 130160) | Marine viral communities from the Subarctic Pacific Ocean - Lowphox_13 viral metaG | ecosystem: Environmental > Aquatic > Marine > Oceanic | place: Subarctic Pacific Ocean | collected...
GGAGAGAAAACGGATTCACAACAGGACAATATACTATTGAGATATTACCGTGGAATATTTCTCAAGATGATAGAGGTGTTTTTGAAATTGAGCTTGAAAAAACAGTATTTAACTCATTTCAAGGATACATAGATAAAGACTATATTGATAGAAACATATTCTTAGATGGATGGGATTTAGATAACAATTCACAAAGAAATCTTAACTTAGATATATTTGTTGCTGCTGGAGTATTTGATAGAATCAGATTAAGAAGACAGTGTGATGAATTCTTCGGCACATACTTTAGAACAGACGTAAATCCAACAGCATTTCAAATATTACCGACAGCAGCATTTCAGTTATAAAGGATGTAAATTATGAGTAATGAAAAGAAAACACTATCACCGATGCAAAGCAAAAAGTTTTTAGCATATTTGTTTGCAGACATCGGATGGAAAGCTATTATTTTATATCAGTTAATGCACCTTAAAGGAAAACTGGAGTTAAATGAACTAACGTTTTTAATAACAACAGTAATAACAGCAGGTGTAATACAAATAGGATATATATTAGGTCAAAATAGTTTGGATAAATACTTAAGTTCAGCTGTTGAAATATTTGATAGAGACGATAAACCCACAAAAAAAGAGGACTAACATGCATTTTAACGAATCAACAGTTTGTGAAGTATGCAAAGAAGCAGAATGTATTTGCACTCTTTATAAATGTCCTTGTGGAAGATTAGAGATGAATTGTAAATGGCCTAATGATGATAAGTGTCCTTGCAGGATTTGTGATGAATTATCATATAACTGCTCTTGCCATATTCCTTTGGAGGAAGATTAAATGAAAAAAGTTTTATTATTCATATCTATTGTTTTTATATATAGCTATATTAATCTGATTCAGATATTCCCTTCATGGAGTCAAGGATTTGAATGTGATAATAACTTCAGTGATTGCGGAACACCGGAGCAAAGCGGAGGTGGAGGTGGTGGTAAAGGAAGCATCTTAATAGCAAACACAGACTTAGGTGATTCATACCAACACGCTGATGATTATGATGATGACGGAATAGAAGATCCATCTGATAATTGTATGAGAATACCGAATCCGCAACAATTAGATAGAGATGGTGATGGTGTAGGTGATTCTTGTGATAACTGTTTAAACATACATAACCCATATCAGGAAAATATGGATGGAGACGTTTTAGGAGATTATTGTGATGATGACATGGATGGTGATTCGTTATTAAACAGTGCAGATGAATGTCCTTTTATGTTTGGTAATTCATATTGTTTTGAAGAGATAAACAGAGAGCATCCTCGTGATAGTGAAGAAGTTTATTCAAGACCTATATGGAAACGTGATTCACTTAAAAATCATACTAATGAATTAGAAGGAGATGGATGCGAACAATCTCCAAAGTCTAAAAAGAGTCAATACCTCTGGTGGATGTTTTTTGGATGGGTTTGCTACTTATTTCTAAAATGGGAAGATATACATAAAAAGGACGAATAAAATGGATTTACCTAATGATAACATTGTTGAAGCAGATATTGCTATAGTTTTAACTGATATTATTGGGAGCACTCGTTTCGTTCAAAAAAATGGTAAGTATGCTGCAGCTAAATGGTTTTCAGCACACGATAAACTTGTAATGAGTTTAATAACTAAGCATCAAGGACAATGGTTAGACAATTCAGATGGCACACTTATGTATTTTGGTAATGTGCCTGATGCTATAGCTTTTGCATTTGCTTATAAAAGATTCTTAAGAATCAAGAAGTTTCCTTTTAGAAGTAGAATTGGGATTCATTGGGATAGAATGCTAATAGTTAAAACAGAGCAAAGTTTAGTTAGTGGTGGAGCAAAGAGATTAGCAATAGAAGGTATAGGTAAAAACATTGCTGCAAGAACTATGTCATTGTGTGATTCAGAACAAATATTGCTTTCTCACTCAGCATATTCAGTTTATAAACAATATGGACATAGAAACGCATTCATACCTAAGAAAGCTTTAGCAGCACTTGTAGGATTATACAAATTTAAAGGAGTTTCTGAACCTGAGCGTATTTATGCTATAGGTTTAATAACAGAACAGCTTCAACCTCCTGTTGATTCAGAAAAAGCTAAACGAATCGGAGGAGCAAAGAAAATTAAAACAAGAATGAAACACAAGCGATGGTCTGAAATATTCTGGTATTTTTACTGGAGATTAGGATTCATCGCTTTTTGTTATTGGATCTGGGTTTTCTGGCCTTTATTATCATCTTCACAGATGAAAAGCTCTTGGAACATAGATTACCTTGTTTTACGACCATTTGAATATTTAGATAAATTAATATGTTTTATCAAGGATAATATAAAATGAAAAACAGCAGTAAATCTGAGTGGTGCTTGATATCATTCTTACTTTTAGTTATATCAGCACAATTATACTATACTCACATAGAAACGGAGAAACCTTATGGTCAGCAAAAAGCCAGCAGAGAATAATAAAGAAGTTGCTCAAGAAAAGAGAGAAACAAGAGGCTGGATATTCGCTGTAGTTTTTCTTTTTATTATTATTATGCTCATAATCTTTTTAGCATATGTGGATTTTAAAGAGAGTAATAGAGATGTTTTAGTTGGATTATTTGGTGTCTTATTCGGTAATATACCACATATGATAACGATAGCAAGTGGAAGAAGTCCTGAAGAATTAGATGATTTAAAGGATAAACTTGGGAGTGCTAATGCAGATAGACAAGCATTAATTTCACGTTTAAGAGATTCACAAATACAACTTCAGTTAGCAAGGCAACAAATATTTGAGTTGCAGACTGCTGTAATAGAAGAACTTTCATTATTTAGAGGCAAGAAACCTATCAAATCACTTCATGAATCAGATGTAGTTTTACCTGAATTAGTTGATGAGTGGTCTCCAAAAAGCTGATAATCTTGATACATATTTGATATAATATCTAAAAAATTTAAAAAATCAACAATACAATTCCTTTGAAAGGGCAAACAAATGAGATTTTTAACTATAGCAATGATACTATTAATTGGGCTTTTATCTGCCTGTGAAGATAAAAAAGACGAGAAGAAAGAACCACAACTTCGTGATGCTGAAATAATGGCTGGAGCAGAATGTCAAGAAGATAGTGATATGGGTTTAGAGGGAGGTCAAGAAGAACCTCAAGGTGGTGTAGAACAAGAAGATATGGATGGAGGCCAAGATGTATCTGGAGGTGAAGAGCCAGAAGAAGAGCCAGTATTACCTGTTGCAGGTGCCCAAATGCCTGAGGAAGAAGAGCCTGAGCCTGAGGAAGGTGGCGAAATGGAAGAAGAAGGAATGGATCCTGAAGAAGACCCAGAAGAGGGCTAATATGGATATCTATGATGAAATTGAAAAATTATGTAAATTCATAGTTGATTCAGACTTATCAGATAAAACTAAAGCAGAAGCCGTGGCTTTATTAAAATATAATATTCTTAAAGAACATCAAATAAGAGAATATAAAAAATTTAAATAGGAACTCACATCCTATTTAGAAAAGCTAGCAGTGCTTCCACCTTTTCTGTTTAACTTAAAACCTCAGTATGATAAAACATATTAGAGGTTTTTTTGTATTTGCTTAATGTGAAAACAAAAAACCCCAGCTTTTTAGGGCCAGGGTTCTTTGCACATAACAACTTAACTTTAACAAGTTTATCATAACTTCGTGAGAAGCAACAACTTGTATAGTCTAATAAAAGAAAGGAATTTTTACAAAAATATTACGAAGCTTCTGCCTCCTTTACTTCATCTTCTTCAGATGCTTGTGGCATTTCAGATCTAAAACAAGATAATGTTTCATAAATATGTGCGCTATCCTTAAGTGAATATGCTCCAGCTTTTTGTGCAACTGTAATGGCTGCAATCATAACATTAACTGCCTTAGCTTGTTCATGTGTAATAAAAATTCCCTCTGAGGGTTGTGCTTTCATATTAATCGGTTGGCTATCTTCGAAACTCATTTGCTCTCCTTTGCAAGTTTATTTAATAATTTATTTAAATCTGTCTCTAAATCTTTTTCATGTATTGAATATGCCTTAGAAGGCAGTGATTCATCTACATTGTTTAATATTTTATCAGATGTCGTAAAACCTTTTATACAGTGTTTATCTTCATCCATCTGGCATACTAATAAAAATATATCGGGTTGTTTATCTTTTTTTCCTTTATGTAAAGGATAAATCAATTTACTATTCATAGGTTTTGGTGTTGCTTTAATCTCAACTGAAAATGTTTGTCCGGCAAATATAATATCAGTATCAAAATTATCACTGACTGGATTTTCTGTATCATTGAATTTTTCTAATGTTGCTTCGAATCCTTGGGCTTTTAACCATTTAATGGCAGCTAATTCACCTAAAGCACCTAATATATCTCTGCTCTCAGATGTTTGAACATCTTTAGGATTCAGTTTAGGTGATTTTCTTTTAGCATTATAATTAGCTTCCCATCTTCTTACACCAACTTCTTTAGCACCCATAACTTCATATTTATCTAATTCAATGAGAAATTCTTTATAGCGTTTGCTATCTCCCCATTTATTCCATAGATAATTCTTTATTTGTCTGTGATGTATGTCTTGTTGATTTTTGTCCATTTGAATCTCCTTAACAAGCATCTTTGTTGCTCGTGATATTATGATATAATCTATCAGCCCAAGGAATAACATCCCATTTTTGTTTGCTAAAGTTATGGTGGCCTAAAATACTAAAATCCTTTGCGTCATTTAGATTATAAACTTCTTCATCTTTGCAAACCGGCTTATGATTCAATTCACAAACTTCATTTAATGCTTTTAAAAATCTATATGATAAATCAGCTAACTCTGGGTCAATATCAACGATATCACCTTGAGGTCCCCGTTTGCTGCTGTTTTTAACTATTTGCGCACCAGGATAGTAATCCTTAGTTTTATCAAAATATTTAACCATGGGATGCATACAAACATCAACGCCTATACTTTGTTTATTAGCTTTACCAGCGTGATAGGCAGCTAAGCCAGTATCTAAACACTGAAAAACTTCTAATTCACCGTTCCTTGTATTTCTTCCTATTAGAAAGTGTGAAGAAGTATGGGCATATTTAGGATTAAAAAATACCTGATAACAATGCAGAGGATTTAAACCACCCCAATGCACAACAATATTATCGATAGGAGTCTTTCTTACATAATGATTCTTAGTCCCATCAGGTAATCTATATAAACTATAATCATGATTTATTTTGCCATCAAAATCTATAGGGATAATTTGACCTTTATGAGCGATAACTTGTGATTCGTAAAATTCTTCAGCAGCTTTTAATGTATTCTTACCAGCAACACCATCGTCTCTAACACCAATCTTAAGCTGTAAAGATTTTACGTAAGCTCTGTTTTTATTGACAAACTCAAACATTTATAGTTCCTTTTATATCTAATATAATATTATATATCACTCATAATTAGATTATAACAAAAAAAAACAAATTTATTTAAAAAATACTCAAATATTTTTAATTTATCTACTTGTATAGCTATAGGGTAAAGATATGTTTTATTATTTTTTGAGTTTTGTAAATTATAATTTTAGTTGATATAGTATCTATAAGAGATAATACTACTGAATATTATATAAACTCTTTTAATAAAAACTATATACTACCTAATACTTATAGACATTAGGAGAGACATTATGAATATAGAAGACTTAACAAATGTTTGGGATCAAGATACTGTTGAAGAAGTTTTAAACAATAACTTAGCAGATTTTATTGAATACGAAGCTGATGTAAATAATATAGAATGGTTTAATACTAAAACTAAATCAATTATAGATATTTCAGATACTTCTTGGGAAGAGAAATATGGAATTGTATTTCAAAAATCTGGAGCAATAAAAGGTTGGTTCTATAAGCAAGAGCTGATGGATGTAAGTAAAGAACATAACATATCACCATTTCAGGCTCTATTAGCTTATATCGAAGGATTCTATATGCAAGTATGGCAGAGAGAGAATCAAACAAATGCTATATATGGTGAATGTGAATCAATCTATATTCATACATTCGAATGGACAACGGTGCATTAAATGTATCAGTTAGGTCTTGACGTATCTACTTCGATGATAGGTGTATGTTTATTTAAGAATCATAAGTTTTTTAGTATGGATAAAATTGAAGTAGGTAAAGATAAAGAATTCTTTCTTAAAGCTGTAAGAGTAGAAGAATATATAAAAAAATTATCTGAAGATTATGAGATAACTGAACTATACATTGAAGATATATTTCAGAGCTTCTCAAGAGGTCTTTCTTCTGCAAAAACAATATCACAGCTTGCAAGATTCAATGGAATTGTTTCATATATAGCATTCAGACATACAGGTTTAATCCCTGTTTATTTAAATGTCAATAAATGTAGGAAAACATTAAATATCAAAATAGATAAAACAGAAGACAAGAAGCTTCAAGTTATCAAATGGGTGGAGAAAGATTTAGCTGGATTCAAGTTTGAGACTTACGTGTTGAGCAGAGGTAAAAATAAAGGTAATACTGTTTATTGTAAATGGGTAAATGACAAAGCTGATGCATATGTAGTTTGCAAAGCAGGCATAATATTAAATAAATAACAAATTTCAGCCATACTTAATAATAAGGAGGCTCATCATGTTAGACGCTTACATAATTTCAGAGATTCAAAGAAGAGAACAAGAAAAAAGGCAAGAAGAACGTCCGTTTTTAGAACTTCCCTTGCCTTATGATAATATACCTGTCCCTCAAGAAGAGAAAACAGAATCAAAACGTGTAATCATTATAGATACGATTGATTCAGATCCAGATGATAATATTTTTACTATTGACCTTTAACAGTTGTTGAATCAAACTCAACTCCATTTAATCCTATGATTCCACTCCCTTGTTTATAGTCAAGCAAATGAAGTTCATCATCTTCAGAAGGAATTCCTAAAGTCCCCATTAAAACATACTCATCACGAGTAATATACCAATGTCCTTTTTCTTTAAGGTCAGACCCGCGCTCATCAAGATTCCTATCAAATATTTTTTGTAAATGAATCATAAACGAAGGATGAGTTTCTAATAGAATACCCACGGCATCTCTATGCTGTTGGTCCATTTCTACTAAACGTTTATGCATCCAGTAATAGTTATTAAGAAACAATTCAATAGTTTCTTCGATTAGAGGTTGGCTTTCGTCGCCGATAATTTTTGTCATAATATTCTCCCAGTTATAGAAAGGCATTAAAATGAATAATTCACTTGTAATACCATGTTGTGTATCTTTATTTTATTTTAGTTTATTTTGTGTGCATTTTATATAAATAGTCTGCACCAAGTATCGATTGTCATATCTTCATACATTGTATTATTTCTTTCCTGAAGGTATAATAATTTTCATCTTTAACATCTCACATACATCTTGTAAAGCTTTCCAGTCTTCGATTGAATCAACAATATGTTTTTGTGATTCACCCTTTTCATCAACGAGATATATAAATTCTGGATATGATTTAGAACTTAGGTTCTTTTTTAATTCACGTTTCTTCATTCTCTTTGTCCTCTTTTTCTTCTGATTCATCGTTTGTATTTGGAATCATTTCAAGCGCTAACGTATCACCAATGTTCTTGAGTGAGCCGATTGATATGCCTAATTTAGCAGCTGCTTGTGTCTGTATATATTCAGTATCAATATTCTGCTCAATAGTCTGACCAACATTTAACGTAATTTGCTCTGCACCAACTAAACGACTTCTTCGTTGATTCGTATCACCTATAATCTTTAGTAATGACGGCACAGATTTTTCTAATGGATCTATCTGAATCAGATTCCAGCAGAAAGTAGCAATACGCTCATTTTCAGCATACAGTGTTTCTCTTCTAACATTTACTTTTTGTGGTGTTAAATCATTTTGCCACATTTCTTTAATAGCATTTACCCAATCACAAGATGTATTTACTGATAATCCTGTAAGTTTAGATATAGCTCTTCCACTCTTAACGTTTCTTGATAATAAAGCTTCGATAACAATCATCCATCTTTCTCTATCAATATGTGAGAATGGACCTTTTGTTTGAGAAGGCACTTCTAATCCACTGAAAATGGTTGGAAGCATAGAATTATTCTGTAAAGGTGAAGAATATGTATCAGCATTATACTTTTTACCATCTATAGTGATTTGCTTGTTATAGCCATCAGTCTTTGCTTTATAAAACTTTTTTTCAACAATCTGTTTTATATCTTTAGCATTATCATCATCTGTTTTAACAGAATCATTTAGCTTAACTTTTTCACTCATAAAATGTTTCCTTTTTTATATATATGCAAATAAATACAAAATTTGCGATATAATTTACAAATCTTTTGTATATGTATTAGTATATTAAAAACTAAAAGTTTAGATTTGATAAGAACACTACACACAACGCGCTTAAATAATTGTATTGCATAAGAGGATAGTTACAGTATCGTCTAATTTTTACTTTTTAATGCCTCAGATAAAATCTGGGGCTTTTTTTTATTCAATTATAGTCTCTCTATACTAATAATTATATCTATAAACTCAAAAAAGAGCAAATATTTTATAAAAAATGTAAAGTTTTTGATATATATTTAATAAAGGGATGTTATAATGAATAAGCCAGAATTGTTCGATGCTTATATTGAAAGATGTAAAGTAGAAAAAACAATAAGAGATAAGAAACTTCGTGAAGGAAAATACATTACAAGAATCTACAGTGTTGATATTATTAGCACAATGGATGAAGATTTAGAAACTATGAATACTCTATGTGTCGAATGTCATGTAATGGACAGTGTTAAGGGCTCTTACTATGAATCAGGAGAAAATATGTTTTGGCATATACCACTGAAATATGAAAACTATAATGTAATCACAGAGTTTTTAGAAGCTTGTCCTCCTATGTTAAAACCCTCATCTCTTTTAACAGTCGGTGATAAAGGATCTGCAGCTTGGAATTGTTGCTTATTGTTAGCAGTAAAAGAAACAGAATCAAAAACTAAAGTTAAATGGCTTATTGACCAAAGCGTTATGAGAATGGGCGAAGATGGTCCAAAAGATGAAGACATAACATTACCATTCTAATACCCTATTAGCTATACAAGTAGAAAACAAAAGGATAAAAATGAGAAACGCAACAGAATTATTTAAATCATCAGGTTCATCAGATAAACAAGGGCCTGGCAACTGGATTCGCAGAAAAGAAGTTAAGAAAGTTCTTGACAAATATGGTGATAAACTAATGGCTTGTCATAAAGATGCTGAAGGACAATGGCTGTTTGATGACAGAATGTTTGATTTATATTCTCAATATATTACACCAAAGGAGAAAGAAATGCCAGCAGAAGTTAAACAGATTAACGAATCACAAGAGTGGTATGATGTTTTGATGCAGAGTTTTAAAAAAGAAACTAATGAAGAAGTCTATGAATATCTATTTAGAAAAGCTTTAGAGGATCTATTACAAATCAACTATGTTAAATTAAGTAAGTTAGGTGTTAAAGACCCATGGAAAGATGCAACTCCTCCAGTTAAAAAAATGCTGGCATCATACATTTCAGTTTGTAGAACTCGTCTTGATTCATATAATAAAAGAGTGGATACTCACTTCATGGATTCAATAAGAATGGAATTTTCTAAAATCCTTGAAAGAGGTGAAATTCTAAGAGTCCAAAGAGAATACTTTTCAAATGATGAATGTAAAGTGTTTTTAGATAATAGAATGAATCTTGTGAGTAAGCCTCATGAAAAGTAAAGATGATTTAGTTTTAGAGTTTGCTGAAATTGTATCTACTATAAATAATACTCATTCATATCTTGATGACTTTATTATAAAAGGTAAGGTTTCTACAGGAAGAGATTTTAGAAGACAAATCAGACAAACAAGAGACTTATGTAAAAAACTATTAAAAACTTCTCTCGAATGGGAGAAAGAAACACGTCAAAAAAGGAATTCAAATGTGTGACCAAATTGTGTATGACTGGGTAATTCAGCAATGCTATGTTATCCCTTGTGAATGGACAGAAATTTCAATGAACTATTTAGAAAGACTACAAATATTAGGAGTATTAGGATGATACCGATTCCACCACAACTATTAGAGATTCTCACGGCTTTTATGAAAAACGACAAAGCACAACGTGCTCTGATTCTAATGATATCAGGCGTTCTTGCATTTGGATTCGGATACTTTGCTAAACATTGTCCTCCTAAATCTAAAGTATGTGAAGGAGAGTTTGCAACAATAAAAGCACAAACCCTTCAGTTATCAAGCAAAGATTCTCTTCGTGTTAAACAATTAAGAGAACAAAAAGATGCTAATCGATTAACTTGTGATTCAGAGATTGAGCAAGCAAAAATTGACCAAATGGCTTCAAATGATTTCTTACAATGTTCAGATATCTGTGCTTTATATAAGCAATGTTATGACCAGGGTCAGTGTGAATTCCAATGATTACGAGAATGATGTCTGTTTTACTTTCTTTGTCTTTATGTATAAACACAGTATTTGCTCAAGAACTTAAAACAGAGAATAACTTCGACCTAACAGAAGCTCCAATGGTATGGTCTCCTGAGAAGAAGAAGATTAAAGTAGGAGATTTAGAGATTGAATTATGGATTATGCCAAGACCTAATTTGATTGCACCGGCTGCAGGCTATTTAATATACAGATCAGACTTTAGTCAGATGAGTGAAAGATTAAACAACCTACAAAAGAGAATCGATGCAATCATCCTATCTGAAAGAAGTGATTGTGATGTTCAATTGAAGCAGAAAGATATAGATTGCGCTGAATTAAATAGACAGTTAAGAGCAAAATTAGATGCAAGAAAAACAAAGGTAGATGATTTAACTCTTAGACTCCAAGATGAAGAAGCATTCTCTGATAAACTTCTTATAGGGGGAGGAATAACTATCTTTGCCCTAACAACTGCAATAGTAATAACTTCATTTTCAGTGAGGTAATACAATGAAAATATGCAGCAGGTATGTTCATCTTCACTTCGATGGTTTATATTTAGGCTGCAATTGGATCAAGGTAAAGATTCCACTCTTTATGTTTGATATCTTTGAAAACGATACAGTCATTATAAACTACAAAAAAAATCCATGGCATAAACTTAATAAACTAATAGTAAGAGCTTATAGATGCATAAAAACAGGTAAAATAATATCTGCATGCTGCGAATCAGAATAAAAAATAATTTATTTTACTTTTTTTTGTAAATAATTTACTAGTTTCTCAAGTTGTATAATATATAATATTGAAACCACAAAAACTAAACTAAAAAACGGTTTCACATTTTATACAAAGGCTTCTAAAAAGCAGAAAGAGAAACAAAATGAATAACTTCTTCGCAAAAAACAGATCTAACCACATCGCTAAATACTTCAACGGAAGAGCAATATGCGACATCACAGCAACAAAGTTATGGGATGAACAAGTCCAAGAAGACGGACACGTATATGCAGTTTATAAGATGATTGATAAAACAAACGGATGGGAATATTACGGCAAAAAGAAAATGCGTTCATTCAGAGAACTTGCTACATATACAGGGAGTGGCTCTTTACTAAGATACCAAATTCAAAAACACGGAATCAAAAACTTTGAATTTCACTTCGTATCATTCTTCGACGGATTAGATAAAGCTAATGCAATGGAAGCAGCTATTGTAAATGACGATTATCTTTCAAACGCTAAAACTTATAATCTAATCCCAGGAGGACACGCAACATTCAAATACTCAAGAACAAAATTCTTCTGTCCTCAAAATAACATAGACTTCGTAGGTCATCCAGAGCTGGTAAAAAAGATTTGCAAAGAGTTAGGGTTTGTAAAGGGAGAAAGCAAAGAATCAGTCGAAAGACGCGGATGGCATAAAGTAATGCAAAACATTGCGCTGAAAAGTAAAACAACATCTATGTGGAAAGACACAGACGGTCAAATAGATTTTATAAAGTCTCCACATAACGAGGTGCTAAATAATCTAATCAAAGGTTATCAGATTCAAGCAGCTAAAATCTGGATGCATAAAACAAATGAATCTCAATTTATCAGAGGACAAAACTTCGGTCAAATATCTTCTCATAGATTAGAAGTAATCGTTCATAGACTATCAAACGGATGGATTATAGGAAGACCTCCAGCTTTTGCAGGAGCAGATGTAGAAAACAGAAATCCTAATAACACTAATCCAAGAAGAACAAGAGTTAAAACAGAATTAGGAATCGTTGTCGTCCC
>Ga0181377_1000677_pt1 | contig 12262 bp, 16 predicted proteins | sample LowvirmetaG_9_FD_130160 | JGI IMG/M metagenome (GOLD analysis project Ga0181377, IMG submission 130160) | Marine viral communities from the Subarctic Pacific Ocean - Lowphox_13 viral metaG | ecosystem: Environmental > Aquatic > Marine > Oceanic | place: Subarctic Pacific Ocean | collected...
AATCTGGTGGAATGGGTCCTCATATAAAGTCAAATCAACACCCACATTCAACATCTGGAGCGAACGCTCATCCAATGAAATAATTACTTCTATTAATTCACAAAAAAACTGCTCCTCATTCTTCCTAACGGATTGTGCACTTTCATTAATTTGTACACCCTCACCCATAAAGTCAGTAATTGACTTTAATATCTTACCTTCTTTCTTCTTCAATCTCAAATAATTTAGTAAATTCATCCATCCCCAAACACTTTAAACTCGAAAATGTTCCTAACGCACCCCATATATTACGTGCTTCACACCATCCAATCGGTTCCTTTTTCTTATCTCTTTTACTATAAAAATACCACTTCCTCATAATTTATAATTTCTATATTTTTATTGAATTTACGAAAATTTTTTTGCCACAACTATCCTACTTCCAGAGAACTTGTATTAATATAATGGTAATCGAAAGGGTTAGAGACACAAGGGTTTTTATACTTATGCCTTCCTTAAAGAATATCCCTACCAATATAGCATACACGATTATACCTATTCCAAAGCCAATGAATCTAGTAGGCCACAGTAACCCATCCATCCCATCAACAGTGTATTTCGTTGCTACTATGTAAAAATAAGAAATGGGTATTCCCATAAGTGAAATTACCCATGGATTTTCCTTAAAGTAATCCCATATGAATTGTCCTTGGATGTGAAACCAAGTAAGTACTTGGGCTAGGAAGAAAAATAATATGCCTATAATTAAGTTTTTCATTAGGGTCTGGTATATACGTATAGTAGTATTAGGGGTGTGTTTATAAAAGTTTTATAAGCTTCCTTTGGTATTCTTCAATTTTGTTTATTTTCATCTTTAAATTTCCTAATTCAAACTCTCCTATTTCACCACTATCTTTGATTATATCATTTAGTTGTTGGATTATTTGGAAATCTTGTTGTGAAAATTTATTTCCATCTATTTCAACTATTATATCTTCCCCCCCATTAAACCATGGTTCTAGGGCTTGTTCTAGTTTTGGATTTGGGTTAGTTATCTTATAAGATTTTTTATAGACAGGGGATACAATAGGTTTCATCATATTATCATGTTGAACATTTGTTCCCCACTTTTTAATGAAGGCAATAGTTGATTTGTCCATGTCTTCTTTCCACTTTTTATGTCTTTCCTCATCCCCATCAAATGAACCTGCTCCTCTTCCCGTAAAATGGTAAACAAATCCCTCCCATGTTTGTATAAAGGTAAAACCCGCTAAATACATTCTATTAAATATATCAGAGTCTTCTCTACAAGAGTGAAGTATTGGGTCATGTCCACCTAATATTTCTAAATATTCTTTTTTATACATCATCCAAGGGGCGAATATACCTTCTGTGGTTGGTACCGTATCAAACTGTTCTACTCTATCCTTAATGTATTGATGGAATTCTTCTTCTTTAAATTCTTCAGGGTACATTCCAAAATCTTGTAATACTTTTTCTCCATTGTTTGGATGGAGTGGTGGTTCAATACGAGTGGCACATACTACTGTTTTTTCTTTTAGATATTTATATGCTTCAAAATCAGCATTTTTAGCTAAAATCATATCAGCATGAAAAATCATAAATGTATCAGTTGTAGATTTTTCAATACAAAAATCATATGCCATTCCAATACCATATAAACTTTTACCTAAATTTGGGTTTACATGATAAGATATATTATATTCATCTTTCACTTGATCTAACCATTCAATAGTTCCATCTTCATCTGAATCAACAAATATTATTATTTCATGGTCTTTCCTATATGCATTATTTCTGATTGAAGGGATGCATGTTTTTAAATATCTCAAATTTGACTTGCTTGGTATACAAAATGTTATTTTTTCCATTTTTAAATCTTCAGTTATAGGTTGATAGTTAATACCAGTTTCAACTAGGAGTGAATTCGGATTTCCTACTGTTAAAGAAACACCAATCCTCCTAAGGCACTTTTTATTAAAGATACTAAGTAATTTATGGATTCCCAAATAATCTTTATCTTTAGTTCCTTGACAAGTATTATGAATTCCCTTTGGATCTTTTACATTGTTGGCTACATTAACTCTAGGTTTAAAATTTTCCCCCCCATACCCTATACTCTTGGAAGAATAAGGTGCGTCTTTATAAAAATCTTGGAACTTTCCTTCATCCTTTAAATCTACTCCAACTAATCTGATGTCTTTGTAACCTAAAGCAACTGCTATTTGTAATGTAGCAAACAGTTGTCCTCTACTTTTGTATATAAAGTTATTAGAGGGAAGTAATTCCCCATAAGGGTGTTGGAAGTGGTTGAAAAAATCTAATGTCCAATATTTTGCAATTTTTCCTATCTCATTTTCTTTTTCGAGTTCTATTTTTTCTAAATCACTATTAAAAAAATCAAAGTGGTTTATGTGGGTTTTTGTAGTGGTTTTATTTTGGAAAAAATCTAAATGTAATTTATCTAAAGAATGATTTAAAATAAACTTACTATTAGGGCAATTTTTACTAGCCATATAAAACATATCAGTTTCCTTACTTTCAAAATAATCATTAGCTAGGTAACTTAAATCATAAAAAGTTGGTTCATATTCATGAACATACCAATGATTAAAACCTATAGTATCATGTTTTTTAATTTCTTCCCATTCTTTAGAAGTTATATCAAGAATAGACCTTCCTGACCCCAGAATATAAATTCTGTCTGATGTTTTATATTGTGAAAGATTATTAATCATACTTTTTTAATCATAAAATAAACATTACTACACAATAAATCATTTAAAGTTAGTGTTGGATACAAATCTTGAGAGAGTTTTAGTAGTGAAGTATCAATAAATTTTAAATGGTTTAAATCTGGGATTGCTATAAAGTCCAATAGTTCAAACCCAGCGTTTTTGATATAGGTTTTTAGGTCTTTATGAGTCATTCTATTTAAATTTTTAGTGAAAAAGTTAAAACTTAATTCAGAATATTTAGTAGGAGGGTTATTTGGTGGAAATTCATTTGTGTATCTTTTAAAATCTTCATTAGTTAATAAAGTATGGGAAAATGGGTAATCCAAAGTACACATACTATGTCCTCCTGAGATGCAGAAAAAAGGATTATATTGGTGGAATGAAACCCCTCCTGGTTTTAAAGCGTTATATATCTTTTCAAGAGCACCTTTTGGGTCCATTATGTGTTCAAATGTCTCCCAACTAAAAATAATATCAAATTCATTATTAAAATCCATTTCAAATACCGAAGTGTCATAAAATGATAATTTAGATTGATCTAAATTGGGATGTAATTCCCTAATTTGGTTTCTTCTCTGTTCCAAAACTTTAGAAGCATTTACTTCGTTTATAGATTGATTTATATAATATTCAGGTATATCAATCCCTACTGCTTTTTTAGCTCCTAGCTCTAGGGCCCCAAAACATTGCAATCCTAGATAACACCCTACATCCATTATACTTTTTCCTTCTAAGGAAATATCATATTTTGATAAGATGTTATTTGCTGAGTGGATATCATGTTTTAGGTTGTTTATTTTTTCTAATGGGATAGGGGAATATTCAAAATTCTTATAAGCTTTCCTCCAATTTGATTTTATTTGTTCTCTCCACCCATCTACTATAGGCAATTCACAACCATTTATTAATTTAAAGTTTTTCATATTCTATCTATAAAGTTTTGCATTTCATTATTGTAGTTTAGGTGGGATTTTTCTTTACTGTATTTTTTGAATTCCCTCCCTTTATTTTTAAATGATAAATCATCAATAAGATCTTCATAAGGATTAAAATCATATAGTGACCTATAATTATTTTCTATACAAACTATTCCTTCCATAACATATTGCTTAATATCATATCCTTTATTTTTCATAATATTGGAAGCATTCATAACAAAAGTATCATCTAACCCATAAGACCCAAGTGAATCGGGAATATTGATGAATTTAAGAAGTTGTTTTGAAAAAGTATTAACCCAACCCCCACCAAATTTAATAGGATTATTTTCTCTAAATGAGAGTTCATCATTAGCAAATGAGGAAACAGCTAATCTATTTACCATATAGGGATCAACTGTTTTAAAATATTCATTCCCCACACCTTTAAAGTACTTATTAACTAACCCATCCCATGAATTATCCCATAATTGTACGACTTCTGAGGAAATAATAACATTAGGGCAATCTATACTTTTAATTAAATTGTTTAATTGGAAAAGTGTTAGAAATGGGAAAAACACATCTAAATCAAGATACATTAAATAATCTGCTTCTATATTATCATTTATACTATTTCTTCTTTTATCATTAATTCCCAAACATTTCTCTTCTTCATCAATAATAAAGTTTATTTTAGCCCAATCTTTATGTAGATTAGATATAACATTAAACTTTTGAATAAAAAACTGTTTAGGGATTTGACTATTTTCCCAATTAGTAAAATTAGAATTAAGATTTAAAGTAACATCTAAAATTATTTCTATTTCATTTTCTATTATTAGGTAGTTTTCTCTTAAAGTATTACAAATTCTTTCTAGATGGTCTATTTCTCTAGGAAGACAGTGAATTACAATTTGTACTTTATTTAATTTAATATCATTTCCCATTGTAGTGCTATATCTTTTTTAATATCTAATTTTAATTCTTTTCCTATAATGTAGTCAAATTCCTTAGCAGAAATCCCATGTGCTGGTCGTTTACATATTAAATGCTCTTTTGTCAATATGGTTCCCTTTTTTAAATTATTTTTTAAATATACAGAACGTCTAGCATTTTTCCTAGAGATTTCTTCTGTGTCAAGTGGGGTTTTTAAAGTACTTCCTCCAATTTCTAACAATAATTCTAAGTTTGATGCAAATTTTAGCAAATCCTTAGGGTCCATGGCGTGATAATGATCATTGCCTGGGAGTGATTTGTCTAAGGTAAAATGTTTTTCAATGTAAGAGGATCCCATCATTACTGCTTGGGTTAAAATAAGCATCCCTTCATCAGGGAGGGTATGATCAGAATATCCTACTTCTTTATTAAAATTTTTCAGATTTTCTATCATGTTCAAATTAGCATTTTTATTTTCAGTAGGATAATTTAGAATGCAATGTAATAATACAACATCACTATTTCCCTCTTTTTCAATAATATCTATGGCATCTTGAATTTCTTCATTTGTTGAGGCGCCTGTAGATAATAAAATTTTCTTTTTGGTTTTTGCTATTTTTCTTATTAAAGGGGTGTTAGTAATATCTGAGGAGGATATTTTGTGTAATTTTACTAGGGGATCAAGATAATCAACTGATTCGAGATCAAAAGGGGTACTCATAAAATCAATCCCTATTTCATTACAATAATGGGATAAAATTATATATTCAGATTCACCAAATGAATCGAATTTTTTAAATAAGTCATATTGATTTGTAGTAGGTTCTTTAGTAGTATCCCAATATGATGGGGAATTTTTAGATGCTATTTTTTCTGCTTTATATGATTGAAATTTAACAGCACTGGCCCCAGATTTTTTTGCTTCATTAACCATTATTTTAGCCGCCTCCATCAATGAAATGTTTTGTGTTTTAGCTATGTCATAATAATTAACGCCTATTTCTGCTATAATATATGGTTTTTTCATTTTTCTAAATATTTGATGTCTTGTAAGGTGTGTACATCTACCCAATCAGTAATAACAACCCCATTATAATTAACTTTTCCTTGGTGGGAAGATACAAAACATTTTATGATCTGTATAGCTCCATTATTGATCATATCATTCCCAACAGTATGGACTTGCCATAATTCATTTTCAATAAGCATTTCTATACACTTATCCAACACTTTAGATGTTATTTGGGGGGAGTTAGCTTGACATATAACTATAATATCATCAGGTTTTAAACCTAACTTACTTATAGTATGGTCTATAACATCTTGAGTCCAAATTTTATCACCCCCTAAATAGTCAGGTCTTTTTAAAGTTTTTATTCCCTTATTTGATGCAAATTCTAACAATTCATCCCAATCACTATTTACAAAGATATTTTTTTTAGGAATATATTTACTTTGTAATACTTCATCTATAGTATATTCAATAAGAGGTTTCCCATTTAAAGGAAACATATTCTTTTCTTTAAGTCTCTTAGATCCTTTACGTGCAGGAATTATACAATATATCATTTCTCGGCAAAAATTATAATATTATTATCTCCAGAGTATTCAGCAAGAGCTATTTTAAATCCTTTTTCTTCTAATAACTCATCAATATTAACCAAATTAGGTATTTTTTCTATTATGTTAGATTTTTTTAATTTAAAAGTGTGAACATGGGGGGTTCCTCCCATCCAATTCCCGGTATTTGCCCACCACCTTTTACAGCTATAAGAAGGTAAATTTAAAGCTAATATTCCGTCTTCAACTAAAGCATCATACATTTCTTCTAAAACATCTCCTAAATTTGGTATATGTTCTAAGGTATGAGATGAAAAAATATAATCTATGGGATATTCTACTTCTGATAGTTTATGATACTTAATGGGACGATTATAATAATCAGTTGATTCAATATCTACTATATCAATATGGCTTGAAATGGGTCTTTGAGAACCACCAAAATCAATTCCTCTTAAATTATCATTGAATATAATATCTACAAAAGTTTCTCTATAAGTGAATATACCTTTCCATCTCCACCCCCCCAATTTTTGGGAAAGTTGAAAGTGTCTAATATTATAATTGTTAGTTTTTGGTTCTGCATCATATAGGTCATATATAAAATCATTATATGAACCATTATAGCCTACTAACATATCATTAATATAATCATCTGAGAGGAGGTATTCTTTATTAAAATTTTCTTGGATCATCTGGTGTTTTTTGTGGTTAGGGATTCATTATGTTTAAAATATCTATAAAGGGGGATGTTTAAGTATTCATATGTGAATTCTTTTTCAAATCTTTTAATCATATCAAGATCCTCATTAATTCTTAACTTAGAATCCCAAAATCCCAAATACTCCAAAATATCAGTTTTATATAAAATCCCACAAGCTAACTTTTCATCTACTTGAGATTTTTTAGCTAAGATGTTTTCATCAAAATCTACTTCTTGATAATCACAAGCTACGGCTTGTGAATTATTAAAGCTAGCCCAAAGATATAAACAATTAAGGAAATCCTTATGAACATAGTCATCAGCATCAACTCTAATTGTATATTTTCCTAGAGAAGATTTAGCACCTATTGTGCTACTAGCTCCAACACCCATGTTGATAGGATTGAATATTAGTTTTATTTTAGGGTGGTTTTTATATTCTAAAAGAATATTTCTTGAATTATCAGTTGAATAATCATCTACTATAATGATTTCATAATTATCAAAATTCTGATTGATTAAAGATCTAATACATCTACGAACCCATTTCCCATAATTAAAATTAGTTACTACTACTGATATTTTCATCTATTCCTAATTTTTGTTTATACTCTTTTATCCAAGATACTAAATCTCCTTTAGGATTCCAAGTAAGAATATTTTTTGCTTTTGAGTTATCTGCTAAAGTTTTAAAAGGTTCAACTCTTTTCTCCCCGTAAACTTTTTCACCTCCCATCATATCAGCAATTTCATTTACAGAATAATTTTTTCCATTACCTATATTAAAAACTTCACCATTTAGTGGTTTTTGGTGGGTTGCGGCAAGCCAATTTGCTTCAACTACATCACCAACATATGTAAAATCTCTACGTTGATTACCATCATTAGTAATGGTTAGGGGCTTACCATCCATCATTTGTTTTGCAAATATCCCCATAACTAAACAATAAGCTCCTTCTAATAACATACGTTCACCATACACGTTAAAGTAACGAAGAGATACAGTATCTAACCCATATACTTCTGAAAAGAGTTTACAATATTGTTCACCAATAAGTTTTTGTAAACCATATGGGGATAAAGGATTAGTTGGGGTGGTTTCTGGTGTTGGAAAGATGTCAGTATTTCCATAGGCTGAGGAAGAGGCGCTGTATACAACTCGTTTGACTCCTGCTTTATTACAAGCCATTAATAACCTTAAAGTACTATCAACATTATGTTTATTAAAAGTTAATGGATCTTCTATTGAGGGTTGTACTCTTGCCAATGCCGCAAAATGAAATACAACATCTACCCCATCTAGGTAAGGGTCTAAGTCATCTATTGATAAGTCTATTTTATACACTATTGCTTTTGGGTTACAGTTTTCTCTCTTTCCAGTACTAAAGTTATCAAGTATTATTACTTCTTTGCCTTCTGCTATTAAACGATCTACCATATTAGAACCTACAAATCCAGCTCCTCCTGTTACTACTACTTTTTTCATTTTAATAATTTTATTTTGTGATTATTTAACATATGTTGTATGTATTTTTTTTCTTTAATTGGGGAATGGTCAGTACTGTTTTGGTTTTTGTATTTATTAGGTTTATCTTCGAAAAAATGAAGATTATCGTATTTTATATCGTATGTATCAAACCCATAAATGTAAACTTCTTCAAAATGGTTAATGGAAAAGTGGATACCTGCTATTCCTGTTGATGGCCAACTTGGGGAAAAGTTTGAAATTTTATTAATATCTTCTTCATAAGGGGGAGGAATAAATTTTATGTTGTCGTAATTTTGTTCTATACTTTTAGCCAGGTTTGGATTATATTTAAATTTAGGAGTAAAAATAAAAATTCCCTGATATTCTTTATGTCTCTGGATTGCTAGATTTACTCTTAAGTCACTAGTTATCCAGTAATCACAACGAGTTCCTACATATTCTTCATACCCTTTATTAATTTCCCCATTATCTTGCTTATGTCCTCTATTAAACCTACATACAATATCAAATTCATTAGAATCTATTCTTTCTCCCATCTTTTGTTCTAGAGCAGAGGGACCATTTCCTATAAGTAAAGCTTTTATCATAATCTAATATTTTTACCCTAATCCCTTCCAGGTAGCCCCATTGCTAGTCCAGTAGTGATTTACTTTAATTTTAGGGGTGTACATATAACTATATCCTTTATTAACTATATCTATAGCCCAATATCTATCTTCTTTACCTATTAAGGATTCATCAAAGGGGTTTGCAAGTAAAAATTCTCTACTATAAAAACAAAAAGCATTGTGTAAAAATTGTCTTTTTTCTATATCTGAAAACATATTTTTTACTTCTTGGTTGATAAAATGGCTCCAAATATATCTAGGTGTGATTTTTTTACCTCTATATATAGGTACTTGTGTACCAAATACAGCTTTATGTGTTTTTAAATTTTCTTTAACATAAGATAGATCTAATTCAGTTATCTGGGAATGAGCCGAGAGGACTAATATTGTTTCATTTTTTGCAAGTTTAACTCCTAAATTTAAGGATTTTCCTGGGGAATATTGGTCCTGGATTTTAGTTATAGTAATATTTAAATGATCAAATAAAGAAACCACTTCTAAAGAATCATCTGTAGAATTATCATCTATGATTAGGATTTCTGTTTCTATTCCTAAATGGTCTACTACAGATTGGATTGCTAACCCTATATGCTCAGCTTCATTTTTATTTCTAATTATAACACTTATATTATCCATTGAATATTTCGTTTAGAGTATCATAGTTTATTGCTTGGGCAGGATCACTAATTGAGTTATCGGGTTCAGGATGACATTCTATTATTAAACCATCAGCACCTACAGCCATAGCAGCTTTTGATATAGGTTGTACAAAATTTCTATACCCCGTTGAATGGCTAGGATCATATATTATAGGGATATTTGTTAACTCTTTTAATGCTGGGATCATCATAAGATCAGGCGCCCATCTAATAGTAGGGAAAACATGTCTGTAGCTAGGCATGCCGACTACACCTCTTAAACATATAGCAATATTATCATTACCACCTACTAAAATACGTTCACAAGCCCCTAAGATTTCATCTATAGTGCCCCAAGTTCCTCTTTTTAAGAGTATAGGTTTATTAGTTTTTCCTAATTCATCTAGTAAAGTATAATTTTGAAAATTCCTAGTACCTATTTGGAACACATCTGCTATTTCACCTACCTCATCTATCATTCGGGCATCCATAACCTCAGTTACAATAGGCATGTCAGTTGTATTTTTTACTATTCGGAGTAAATTTAATCCTTCTCTTCTTAACCCTTCTTGCCACCCATTTGTTTCTTTTAAAATAGGATAAGTACAAGGTTTATAAGCACCCGCTCTAAAGGCATTTGCTCCTAGAGATTTAATTTTTTGAGCAATATCTACAATATCTTTTCCCTCTACAGAACAAGGCCCTGCTATTTTAGTATACTCCCAGTCAAATTTTTTAGTTTTATCAATTGAAATGTTTAATTTCCCTTGAGTTTTTAAGGATTTAATGTAATCGTTCATTTATATTTTTTTCGGCGTTTAATAAATCTTCTTCACTATGGATATTAGTACAATTATCTAACATACTTCCTACTCTTCTACTCATATATCCAGATTTAACATGTTCTGATTTGGTGATTCTAATAGAACCATTTCTTGTCCCATCAGGATCTACTGTAAATAGATCATCATATTTATTTTCTACAGCATATGTTAACATTTTGTCTAATGGTATTGTTCTATCGGGGTGGTCTGGTTGGATACCTACTACATGGGTAAAATCCTCATTCCCATATTCTTGGAATATCTTAATATAAACATCAGCTACTTCCCTTTCACCCATAAAATCTTTTTCTCTCCCCACAACCTCTATACCATAAGATTCAGCAAGGTTTTTAGTTTCTTCATCTTCCGTTGTTACGATTATTGATTTAGCTAAAGTTGATTTTTTAGCATACTCAATTGAATGTTCGAGTAATGTTTTACCTGCTATAACTCTTTTATTTTTTCCTATTAATCTTTTTGAATCCCCTTTAGCTGGGATTATGATGAGTGCTTTTATCATAATTTGTTTATTGACCATTTATATGCTTTTGTTTGTCCCTCAATTGTCATACCCCCTATATGAGGAGTAGATATAATATTTTCTCCTTTATTCATAGCATTAATAATTGGAGAATCTTTTAAGTTACTGAATTCGTGCTCAATAACATCAGTCCCATAACCTAATAATTTTTTATTTTTTAATGCTTCTACTATACTATTTTCATTTACCACTTCACCTCTACTTGTGTTTATAATATATAAACCTTTTTTAGATAATCCTAATAATTTTTTATTAACCATGTATTTTGTTTCGTCTGTAACATGAACATGTAATGATATAACATCACAATTTATAAACATGTTTTCTAAAGAATGATGGTTTTGATTGGGGAATATATAAGGGTCATATATAGTAACTTGGGCATCAAAAGCTTTACAATACTTTTCCATCATTTTTCCTAAACGTCCATACCCAATAATCCCTATTTTTAAGTCTTTAACTTGTCTACCCATGAATTGAGTGTAATCCCAATGGTGTCTTGAAACATGATCACTACATTTAGGTATGTTCCTAAGTAAAGAAAGCATAAGACCAAATGCTAATTCAGAAGTTGAGGGTAAATGGTTTATTAAATTATAGTCATTTTTATGACATTGTATCTCAATATTATTTTCTTTACAGTAATCTAAATCAATATGGTTAAGTCCTGTAGAACATGAGTTGATGATTTTAATATTGGTATTTTTTAATAATTCCTCATCTATTATATAAGTTTGTTGATTGGGATTACATAAAATAGTATCTATATTTTTATTTAATAAAAGTTCCCTAACTTGTAATTTATCTCCCTCTTCTAAAAGAAATACTTTTCCCTTAGTTTTAACTAATTCTAACACCCCTTCGAGGTGTTGGATAGGTGTAATAACTGCTATATTCATTTCTTTTTATATAATCTAATATATTCTCTAACTTTAACTCCTAACTCTTGATCATTTGGGTACATTTTTACCAAATTAATTATGTCATGTAATAATACACTATTTATTAAATTAGTTTCATCATATTTTTTCATAAAATTCATTTTGTTTTTCTTGCCTATCTATCTCTTTTGGATGATATAATGACATTTCCTCATCTGATGGTAATGCAGCATATGATTTGTATCCTTTTAATATTTCATGTACTTTATTTACCCATCTAATTTCTGGTTTATTTTTCCAAATTCTCATTTGGTGATCAGGGAAGTTAACCCAACCTTTTTCATTTACTCTCCAACCCCACTTTTGAATATGAGCTTGAGTTAAACCTTCAACAGTATTAACTCTAGGTACAAAATATACCTCA
>Ga0181377_1000678_pt1 | contig 12257 bp, 17 predicted proteins | sample LowvirmetaG_9_FD_130160 | JGI IMG/M metagenome (GOLD analysis project Ga0181377, IMG submission 130160) | Marine viral communities from the Subarctic Pacific Ocean - Lowphox_13 viral metaG | ecosystem: Environmental > Aquatic > Marine > Oceanic | place: Subarctic Pacific Ocean | collected...
AAATAAACCAAAATATCACGAAAATGGAAGAAAAAAAAGAACAACTAAGGCTGACAAAATCAAGATGGAAACTACTGAGAGAGCGTATTGGAAAGAACATTATAAACTCTTTCCAGAAGATAAGCCTAAGAAACGAGGCCGTAGAAAGAAAACTAAAAATGTCTGAAGAAGAACAAATTGAGGAGATATTAGAGGAAGCTAACGCTTATAATTTAAGGCCTGAAGTAGAAGCAGAGGCTAAAAAAATTCTTAAAGAAAATGATATGTTTTCTAAAATTGATGCATATGTAAGAGCATACCATGAAATAATAGAATTATGAGTAAACAAACAGAAGATACAATGTATGCTATTTATGAAGAAGTTGAAAAATTAGGACTTCGTAAAAAATTTGAAAAGCAAATGAAAAAAATGCAAAAACAAAGTCAATGGAAATGGAAAACTGTTTGTGAAAGACAAGAATATGCATTAAGGCAAATTAAAGAATAATGGAAGAAATACAAAGCCAAGTAGAAAGACTTATTGATGATGTTGAAAGAGATGAAAATATGACAAATGCAGATTTAATATCAGCATTGTATAAGTTAAAAGAAGAAATTGAAGACTATAATTTAGGGCGAGAAGAAGGTCTTCAATGGGAAGATTTGGATTAATTAAAATCTCTTAGTATATATTAATGATCGTTAGTAGTTGTATTAGCTACTCTTTTGGACGTGGGTTCGAAACCCACCACCTCCACTACATTTAAAATCTTAGGGGGTGACTGGATTTGACAGGGAGATAAGGATATAATGAAGATCAACGCGATAATCGGCACACAGATTAACACGGTAAAAGCATTTACTGCTTTAGCTGCAATTAGACTTCTTGCAAAAGAAGGGGTTGCTACTGAAGAATCAGTACTTGCGATGGCTGCCTAATAAGGTACCCGTCACCAACGGCCAACAAGGATCATGTCGTAAAAATCCTACAGAGCAGCCCCAGGGCTGCTCTTTTTTTCTATATTTATCTCCGTATATTATAATATTCGTATATGAAAAATTTTCTGTTACTTCTTTTAACGTTAATTACGTTAACGGCTACAGGCCAAGATACTCTTCATTATGAGAAGAAATTTGATCCTTTAACCCTTAAATTACATACCTTTCACAATAAAATAGCTAATTTAAATTTAGATATAGCTACATTTAGTCCCCCAAGTATAGACTGGAAAAAAATTACTAAATTTGCTACAATTTATGGAGCTGTAAATGGTGGTAATTCATTGTCTGACGTTGATGTTTATAGTGTTACAAATGGTTTACAAACACAAACAGTAGAAACTCCTTATGATTATTCTGTTATTTTAGGTATTAGAAAAATTGCTAGAATGGGTTATGAACCTAAAGAAGCATTTAAAAATGGTCAAGAAAATTCATTTAGTGATGCTTCTACAGTTGGTAAAGTAAAAGGATTTGAGTATTTATTTGAAGTATCTTATGTAAGGCAAGAAGGAGAAAATTATGCTAACCAACATCATTTTTTAAGATATATAGATGATACTTATATTCTTAAGGGAGAATATTTAGAAGATGGTTTTGCAGACATTAAATATTTTGAAACATCTCAAAGATATAGATACCAAGTAAAAGATTTAGATAAATTAAAATTTTTACCAGAAGCATTAAAAGGAGGAAAATTATCACTTAATATAGGAGCAGCACAACGTTTATCTGAACCTTATGGTTATAATCCATTAGAAGAATGGCAATTATCAAATGGTAATTTACATTATACATTTTTAGCAATACAAGAAGGTTATACAATGGAGTTTGATGGTCAGGGAGAAGTAGAATATTTTGATCCATCAGGTAATTCAGTTGCAACAAGTACTGAAATTTGGGAAGGAGTCGTTATCCCAACAGTATTATCTGATTATTCAGAGAGAAAAAGAGACGAATTAGAAAATACAATTCAACATTCACTTATTTTAGGGTTTGATTATTATTATTATTCTAAAAAATTATGGCTTCATTCTTGGGGTAATTTAATGCCGTGGCATTATGATGGTAAGGGTGAATTTTCATACCACAAGTATAACAATAATGAACAGTGGTACGATTATTCAGGAGGATTAATTTTTGGATACAAATATAGTAAAAATTTAGGAGTGTTTGTAGAAGGTAAATACAATAAATACTGGAATAGAGAATGGCATGATTTTTCATTCGGAATAAATTATATAATATTTTAAGATGGCAAAAGAATTAAGTGAAGACACTAACGTACAGGTAAGTTTAAAAACATTAGGAGGTATAGCAGCCCTAATAGCTACAATTGTAGGTATGTGGTTTGCTTTACAAGCAGACATCCAGGAAGCAAAAGAATTACCAGTTCCTCCTCCTCCTGCTATTACTAGAATGGAATTTGATATGAAAGATCAATTAGTACGTCAAACTATTATGGACACACAAAAAGATGTTGAGGAGATAAAGAAAACATTAGAAAAAATAGAAGACAAATTATACGGTAGATAATCCTATGAAAATTTGGAATACAAATATATGTTTAACCTCACCTGTATCTATAATGATTATAGTTACTTTATTTCTTAGTACAATAGTACTTGCTAATGTATGGACTGAAGAAACAGTAAAGGTAGAAAATGACATAGAAGATAAAATGTGGATCCCTACTAAAGAAGACATTGCATATCAAGATAGTATGTACACTATAATACGAAATACCCAAAACGATGTAACTGACATTAAACAAGATATAGTACTTATTTTAGAAAGATTAGATTATGAAGATGGTACTTGGGATAGTATTAGATATGTTAAAGGGGGAAAAATCGATAAACATAGAAATAAATAATATGAAAAAATTACTAATAGTACTATTTATGATTCTAGCTAGTTCTGCTAATGGTCAATCTCCTTGTGGTGATGATGGTTTATGTGTAGTACAATTTAATGCTGGGTTTAATGAAGCTAATAAAGTAGCATGGTTAGGTGAATTAAATGACTGTGAAACTAAATTTATAGATATTCAAGTAGATGCTGCCGCAGCCGGAAAATATAAAATAGTAGTTGTACCTACTATCCTAATTTTTAATGGAGGAGAAGAAGCTGGTAGATTCCAAGCAAACATTATGATGAAAATGGAAGCTACTAAAGACGAAGTACAAGAAAAAATAGACGAAATCATAATGGAAGACTTTTAAATAAAAATACATGAAAAAAATACAGTTATTATTATTAACACTTTTAATACCTTTTTTAGGTTACACACAAGGTTCTTGGATTAACATACAATTACTAACAGATGGATATGCAGATGAAACTTCTTGGACTATAACACCTCCAGGTGGTTCACCTATTATTGCACAATCTGATTCTGTATTAACTGATTATACTTTATATGATACAATTGTTCCTTTAGGAGGAACTATTATTGTTAATTTATATGATTCATATGGTGATGGATTAGGTGGTTTTAGTGGTTCACCAGAAGGATGGTTCTTAATTCAAAATGATTGTCAAGATACAATTATGTATGTTGCAGGTGATTTTGGTTCTTTATATACTGACACTTTAATTATAGCACCATGTGCTCCACCAGCGTCAGGTTGTACAGACCCAATGGCTATAAATTTTGACTCATCAGCTGTAATAGACGATGGGTCTTGTCAGTTTATACAAGGATGTATGAATCCTAATGCATCAAATTATGATTCTACAGCAGCTGAATTACCAAATGGTATTATAGCTCCTGGGGGATCTTGTAATTTAACACAATGGACACAAAATTATTTTGGAATAGATTCTACAGATTATTGGAATGATCCTTCATTATGGGCAGTAGGTACTAGAATTTATGTAGGTACATCTCAACAACAGTGGTTTGTAGATTATGTAGCACAAGTTCAATCAAACTGTAATGCGCCCGCTGTATTAATTTATGTTGTTCCCACAGAAGCACAAGCAGACGGATCAGCCGGTACTTTTGTTCCTGGTACTAATGTTAATGCCATTGTAGGTGAGCCTTGGGTTGTAGACCCTTGTACTTACATATATGGTTGTACTCAACCAAGTGCTTTAAACTTTAATCCTTTAGCAGGAGTAGATGATGGTTCATGTATTAATATCCCAGGTTGTACAGATTCCACTTCGGTAAATTATAATCCAGCTGCAACATTAGATGATAACAGTTGTGGTGGTGGTGGTCCTATTGTGTGTTCACCTGGTAAAACACTAGTAACTGTTCAAATCATGCTAGATCAATATGCTAGTGAGACAGGTTGGAATATTTACACAGCTGGAGGAGTTTTAATAGACGAAGCCCCAGCTGGAACATATGCTGGTCAACCTATGGGAGCTATCGTTACTAGATATATTTGTATAGATGATAATACACCTATACAATTTACAATAACTGATACTTATGGAGATGGTTTAGGAGGAGCTCAATTTGGGGGTATTGATGGTATGTGGATAGTTTATACTCCATGTGATACATTATCTCAAGGTATTGGAGATTTTGGAGTTACATTTAGTGAATTAGCTACAGTAGCTCCTTGTACTGTAAATGATATATACGGTTGTACAGATCCTTCTTATGTAGAATATAATCCATTAGCTACTATAGACGATAGTTCGTGTATAACATTAAACGTTTTTGGTTGTATAGATACTAACGCATTTAATTATGATCCTAGTGCAACAGCACAATTACAAAATCCAGGATGTGATAATATTTTAAGATTAACTGACTGGGCAGATAATGGTTGGGCTGGTTCTTTCTTAGTAGTAACACAAGGAAATAATTGGTGGGGTCCATTTACGTTAGGACCAAATGATCTTATTTTAGATACATTATTATACCTAAATACTACGGAAGAAATTAAAACATATTTCTATTCATTTAACCAATCTCAACAAACTTCTAATCAATGTATGTTCCAAATAATTAATCCAGTTGGAACTATTATTTCAGAAGGAGGTACAAATTCATTTACTGATCCTTTATTATCATATAATCAATTTGGTCAAATTTATGATGATATAGCTTTATGTGGAGATAACTGTATTCCTAGAATTTATGGATGTATTGATTCTTTAGCTGTAAATTATGTACCACAAGCTAATACTACAGATAATTCTTGTTACTATGCACCTGGTTGTACAGATGCAGCTTATTTAGAATATCATACTCAAGGATTTGTAGCTGATTATGATGATGGTTCTTGTATTACTTATGCAATTTTTGGTTGTACAGATTCAACTCAATTTAATTATGATCCATATGCAACTGTTAATTGGACATCAGTTGTAGATCAAACAGATCCTTGTATAGCTAAAGTATTTGGATGTCTTGACCCAACAGCATTTAACTATGATCCTTTAGCTAACACAGAAGATTATTCATGTGTACCATTTATTTATGGGTGTATGGATATGACAATGTTTAACTATGATCCACTTGCAAACACAGACAATGGTTCATGTATTCCATTTATATTTGGTTGTACTGATTCAACTGCTCTTAATTTTGATGCTTTAGCTAACACAAATGATGGTAGTTGTATACCTTATCTTTATGGATGTACAGATTCTACTGCTATAAACTTTAATGTATTAGCTAACACAGATGATGGTTCTTGTATTTCAACATTATTAGGATGTACAGATTCAACTGCTTTAAATTATAATGCTCTTGCAAATACAGATGATGGAACATGTATACCTTACATTTATGGATGTACTGATCCAACAGCTTTTAATTATGATTCTCTTGCAAACACTGATGATGGTGGTTGTGTTCCTTACATTTATGGTTGTATGGATCCTACAATGTGGAATTATAATATATTAGCTAATACAGCTGATACATGTATACCTTTTGTATATGGTTGTACAGATCCAACAGCTTGGAATTATGATTCATTAGCAAATACAAATGTAGGATGTATATCTTATGTTTATGGTTGTACAGACCCAACAGCATTTAATTATCTACCAAGTGCAAACACAGATGATGGTTCATGTGTGCCAGTAGTTATTGGTTGTACAGACCCAACAGCATTAAATTTTGATTCAACTGCTAACACAAATTCAGGATGTATTTATACTATTTTAGGGTGTACTGATCCTACTGCTTTTAATTATGATCCAAATGCAAATACAAATGATGGTAGTTGTATTCCTGTAGTTATAGGATGTACTGATCCCTTTGCTTTAAATTACAATTCAAATGCCAATACAAATTCAGGATGTATTTATCCAGTTCTTGGTTGTACAGATCCAACAATGTTTAATTATGATCCGTTAGCTAATGTTGATGATGGTTCATGTGTACCTGTTATTATTGGTTGTATGGATGCTACACAATTCAATTTTGACCCAACAGCAAATACTCCTTCAGGTAATTGTATTCCTTATGCCTTTGGTTGTATGGATTCAACAATGTTTAATTATGATCCACTTGCAAATACAGACAACGGATCTTGTATACCATTCATTTATGGTTGTACAGATGCAACAGCATTAAATTACGATCCTTTAGCTAATACAAATGATAATAGTTGTATACCATTTATTTATGGTTGTACAGACAGTACTATGTTTAATTACAATCCTTTAGCTAATACAGACAATGGCTCATGTATACCATTTATTTATGGATGTACTGACGCTGCTGCTTACAATTATGATCCTTTAGCTAACACTAATGATAATTCATGTTGTTTAATTGCTGGTTGTACAGATTCAACAGCATTAAATTATAATCAATTTGCTTGTTTCGATGATAATTCATGTATAACAATAGTAACTGGATGTACAGATGTAGCAGCTTACAATTATAATCCATTAGCAAACGTAACAGATTCAACAGCTTGCTTGTATGATGCAGGATGTTATGGAGGACCAGGTATTCCATATTGGTTAAATGATGGATGTTATGCTTGGGTAATTGACGTAGATGATTATTGTTGTAATGTAGATTGGGACGCTTCATGTCAGTCAATGTATGATTATTGTCAACTAGGATGGCCTACAAGTATACCTGATGTTTCTGCTTTAGGAATAGTTGTTTATCCCAATCCAACTCAAAATACTTTAACTATAGAAACAAGATTAGAAATTGAAGTAGAAGTACATGATTTAATGGGTAAATTATTAATTAAAACTAAAAATATAAATAGATTAGATTTATCAGATTTATCAAATGGATTATATAACTTATCAATAATTCACGAAGAAAAGCGCTATAATAAACAGATAATTAAACAATAACCAGCTTCCAAGATAATTTTATATTTATATAGGAATAACACAGAATAGACATGGCAAATAACAAATACGCAGGATACACACCAACCCCATCAAAAGAAAAATTTGAAATGGGCAATCGTTTAGATAGAGTAAACCCATATGAATTTAGAAAAGGTATGGATTATGAATTAACTAAAATGGGTTGTTCTAGATTAGCAGAATCTACTGCTGATGAAAGAGAAAAGTCAACAGAAGCTGTTCTTAAGAATTTAGAAGAACATGCAGCGTATTATTCAGCATTAATCCAATTTGAAGCAGGAATGAATCAAGGTGGTAAAATTAATGAGTCATCATTTAAAAAATATTTAGAATCTTACACATCAGAAATGGTTGAAGTAAATAAAGAAATTAAAGACGATAAAATGGATAAACCTAAAAATGCTGATTTAAATACTATTAAAATGAAAACTATTCAACCTTTAAAAGAAGCTATTACACAAGAAATTAAAAATATTTTATCTGAAGCTAAAAAAGATAAAGAAGAATCTGATGATGATAAAGATAAAAAAGCTTCTAAAGGAGCTAAGGGAATAGCTAAAAAAATAAAAGCTTTAGATAAAGAAGTTGAGAAACTTGAAAAAGAAAAAGACAAAAATAAAGAAAAATTAAAACCTTCTTTAGATAAATTTAAAGATGGTAAAATGTCTTCTGATGAATATAGAGAAAAAACAAAAAGTTTAGTAGACAGAAATAAAGAAATAGTAAAAAGAGTTAAAGAAATTGAAAAAGAAAAAGAAGCTATATCTTTAAATGAAAAGTTAGGTAGAAGAGAAGTAGCTAAAACAATGATGGAAAAAGATACACATATGGCTATCTTAGAAATTATTAAAGAATATGGTGTTTCATTAAGAGAAGGTTCAGAAGGAGTTAAAGCTTATTATGAAATAGCAAAAACAGCTTACCAAGAAGGATTTATGGCTGGATTACACAAAAACTAAAAAACGTTATGAAAGAATATTTTAAAAGATTATGGAATGCACTTTGGGCATCTACAGATTTAGATGAAAAAGCAGAAGCAGCATTAAAAGAAGCGAAAGCTAGAATCGCTGAAATGAAAAAAGAACTAGCAGATGTTAAAAAAGCAGCTAAAAACACTGTTGCTCAAGCAAAAGATGTTGTAGATGCAGCAAAAGGAAAAAAAAGACGAGGAAAAAAACCTTATTATAAAAATAAAAAAACCAAAACTAATAATAACACAACAAAAAAGTAAAAAAATGACTTTAAAAGAATTACAAAACATGATCAAAGAAGAATTTGATGCTTACATGGGTGAAGCAGAAGATGATGTAGATGTATCAGTTAGTGATAACGATATAGATGCTGAAATGGGAGATATGGGTGATGGTATAGATGAAACTGAAGAAGATGTTCTTCGTAAGATTTTTGATATGCTAAAAACACACTTTGAAGGAGATGAAGACGGAGAAGAAGCAGAAGACATGGATGATGCAGAAGGTGAAGAAGCGGATTTAGATGAAAACGCTACTACAGCAGCTCAATACCAAAAAACAGGAATGGCTGCAGGCGGAGCTGGAAAAGGTGGTACTGGATATGATGCAGGATCAGTAGGTGGAAAAGGATCTACTGGATATGATGCAGGTTCAAAAGCACTTCAAGAAAGATTCCAAAAATTAGCTAATATTATTAAGTAATATTACTATGACTCTCGATGAGTTATTATTAGAATGGTCGTATAGGTCAGAAAGGGGATATCCAACTTTGGATAACCCTTCTGATGTCTCTATTTTAAAAGAAATACTTGCAAAACTTAATTTATCAGAACAAGATATTGATGATGTATTAGATAATCTTCCTGATGAACCAGGAGGAGATGATCTTACTACTCCTGGTACTGATGGTATGGAAGATTCTTCAGTAGAAAAAGAGAAAGAAAAACAAACTCAATCTAAACCCCAACCTAAAACCCAATCTGATCCTAAACCAGAACCGACCGAAACACAAACAGGATCAGAATCATATGATGCTGTTATAAGACGTCATTTAGGTTTAAATGAAGATCAACCTATTCCTAAATCTAAAAATAATTATCCTTTTCCAGGTTCTGGAGGTGCTACTTTTGATATTCAAGTTAAATCTGACGATATGAAATATTGGAAAGATTTTTGGGAATTAACACCACCAAAAGAAGGCAAAACAGAAGGAGGAACAAAAGGTGTAGGAAATGGAGAAATATCTTTATATTGGTTATATCACCACTCAAATTCAAATATAAATGTAAACGATACTAGAGGAGCAGATAATCCTGATTTAAAATTTAATGGTGTAGGAGTAGAAGTAAAAGCTTATGATAAACATAATGGAAAACATGGTTTAGGTCGTTTTGGTCAAGATGTAGAACAATTAAAAATGTTAGGTGTAATTTTTGGTATTAATGCATTAGCAAAACAATTTCAACCTAAACCTGAAGGTAAAAAAAGAGCACCTAAAGATGTAAATCCTTTAACGTGGGATGGAAATAATTTAACATCCGCTATGAATGAGGTTATACAATTTAAAACTATAGATATAGATCAATTAGCAGATATATATGATATATTTAATCAAATAAAACAAAATTTAGACTTTTTAGAAGAAAGACTAGGTGATTATACAACAGCATCAGAAGGAGCTAGAAAAATGGCTTTAGAATTTATAAAACCTAAAGTAGCTAGAAAACCAGGAGATGGTGGGTTTTTAACTAATGTATTAATTAATGGTAATTGTAGATTCTGGCAAATTGATTACGATAAAGTTTTAGATAACAAAGATGCATTAAATCATATTAAAGCATCTCAAGGAGCTATGCAAGTTGATTTTGAAGAACTTTTTGGCAAATAAAACTTGGCTTATACCAAAATAAGTACTATCCTACTACTGTAGGGGTTTTTAGGTCGAAACGGCGGACCGCAACACCGAACACATGACACAGTACAATCCGAAAAATATAGAAGAAACACTGAAGCGAATGGAAAAAGCGGATGAGTTAAAAGGTATACACCGCTCCGGTACTAATATAATGTCGTTCTTTGATGATAATGATAAAGAACACGAATTACAAAAACAACAATCAGCAGCAGAAATTAAAAAAGATGAATATCTTAAAAGTATCGAATTACTTAAAAAATTAGCACATAAAAAAGGAACAAAAGAAGATCTTAAACGTATAATTGCTATTGGATCTTTAATAGAAACAACAGACTTCCTTAATATATCACAAAACCAAAAAAAATTAATAAAAGAAAATATGATTTGGTGTAATTCACAATACGAAAAATATACAGATGAAAATTAGAGACATTGAAAAATTCCAAGATGATTATTATCCTACCAGGGAAAAAATAAAAAGAACAAAACCTCGTAAAAAAGATTTGGATTTACCGAAAAAAGGTACTACAATTAAGAGAAATAAAAATAAACTATGAAATACGCACAACAAACACAAGCAGCTTTAGATAGATTAGATCAATCTTTAGCACAATTAAGAGGATTAATTAAAAGAGGCGATAATGCAGCAGCTATTCGTTTTATGGAAGAAGGGCAATTAAAAGAAAGATTTGGAGAATTACAAAATATCATAACTATATCTTCAACAGGTAATTTAGGTGCAAGTGGAATGTCCAATATAAGAACACTTTAATATGTTATCAGCAGAAAAAATCCAATCAAATTGGGATCGTTATATAAACACAATAACAACATGTTTTTCTAAAGAAAGAACAGACATATTATTACCGTTCTTAGATAAATATAAAGAAAGAATGATGATGATGCCTGCTTCAAGCAAAAATTGGCACCATTCAGCATTTGCAGGTGGTTATACTGACCATGTTTTGCGTGTGTATGATTGTGCTAATTCGTTGTATAAAACGTGGAAATCAATGGGTGGTGATATATCCACATATACTGTTGAAGAAATGCATTTCGCAGCATTATTCCATGATTTAGGCAAGATGGGCCAACAAGAAGGTGAGTATTACCAACCAAACGATTCACAATGGCATATGGATAAGTTAGGCCAAATGTATAAATTTAATACTGACATTCCAGCAATGAAAGTTCCAGAACGTTCATTATTTATCCTACAGGAAATTGGTTGTAAAGTAACTCAAAACGAGTTTATTACAATTAAGATCCATGATGGTTTATATGATGAGTCAAATAAGTTCTACTTTATGTCTGGTCAAAAAGAAACTAGATTAAGAACACACTTACCTTTATTAATGCATCAAGCAGATCATATGGCGGCTCAAATTGAATTTGAGTTATGGAATAACGCATCTAATAGTGTTCCTAAATCAAAACCAGCTAATGCAAGTAAAGGTGATAAAACACTTAGAGCAGCTAAAAAAGTAAATACAGAAAATAACCCAAAATTAGCATCAGCAACATTAGATGTTATAGATTCGTTTTTTAAAGATTAAACATGATAACACTTAGTATAATACTAACAGTAGTAATAACCGCTTCTTTTTTTGTTATTAGAAATTTAATAACTAAAAATGAACAATTAGAAGATTTTATTACAAAACAAAGTGAAGCTATCACTGCTTGTGATGTAAGATTAAAACAATTAGATCAAAAAGGATCATTTGTAGCAGATGATGAAATTGGTTTTTTCTTTAAAGAAGTAGAAAAAATTCAAGAAGCTCTAAACGAGTTTACCCTTAAATAAAAATTAGTAAAAACCACATGTCAAACAAACTTAAGTATGCCCCTACTCCTCCCCCAGAACCAGTAATCACTGGTTCTCTTGAGCCACAACCTAAAAAAAGAGGAAGAAAAAGAACAAAAAAACAATATTTTACACCAGATACAGACGCAGCTATAAAAGAATATTTAGCTACTTCTAATCAAGATGAAAGAGACACCATATTTAAAGATAGAATTTGGTATCCTTTCTACAAATTAGCTGAAAACTTAATTCACACATTCAAATTCTACTA
>Ga0181377_1000679_pt1 | contig 12251 bp, 12 predicted proteins | sample LowvirmetaG_9_FD_130160 | JGI IMG/M metagenome (GOLD analysis project Ga0181377, IMG submission 130160) | Marine viral communities from the Subarctic Pacific Ocean - Lowphox_13 viral metaG | ecosystem: Environmental > Aquatic > Marine > Oceanic | place: Subarctic Pacific Ocean | collected...
ACTTTAGGTTATTATCTGATTCTAACTTCTTACCATATGGTAAATCGATGTTAGAAGGAGCTAGAAAGAATTGGAAACAATTAACTCTTATGGAAGATGCTATGATGATTCATAGAATTATGAGAGCACCTGAAAAACGTATTTTTAAAATAGATGTTGGTAACATACCTCCTAACGAAGTTGATGCATATATGCAATCTATTATAGATAAGATGAAAAAGGTACCTTATGTAGATCAAACTACTGGTGAGTATAATCTTAAATTTAATATGCAAAATATGATGGAAGATTTCTACCTACCAACAAGAGGTGGAGAATCTGGAACAGGGATAGAATCAGTAACAGGTCTAGATTTTAATGCTATTGATGATATTGAATACTTAAGAAATAAAATGATGTCAGCATTAAGAGTACCTAAAGCATTTTTAGGTTACGATGAACAGGTAGAAGGTAAAGCAACACTAGCAGCAGAAGATATACGTTTTGCTAGAACTATAGAACGATTACAACGTATAGCAGTATCAGAATTAACTAAAATAGCAATAGTACATTTATATACTCAAGGTTTTAAAGATGAAGATCTAGTTGACTTTGAATTATCACTAACTACACCATCAACGGTATATGAGCAGGAAAAGATAGCTATATGGCAAGAAAAAATAAGACTTGCAACTGATATTCAAAGTTCAAAATTACTATCTGATGAATGGGTATATGAAAATATATTTAACATGGGTGATTCAGCTTGGGAAAAAGAACGTGAAAATGTTATTTCAGATATTAAACTTAAATTTAGACAATCTCAAATAGAACAAGAAGGTAATGATCCATCAAAAACATTACGATCATTTGGTACACCACATGATTTAGCTACAGCAGGGCAGCAGAGTTATGATGAACCTTCTGATAATCCAGTTGGTAGACCAGATATAGGTATGAAATATAAATCTACCGAGCACCCGGGAGGTCAAGATCCTATTGGAGATAAGGATTTACATAAAACCTTCAATATATCTAAAGAACCATTGAAGCATAATTTTAGAGGTAATAGCCCTCTAGCAAGAGAAAATAAACAAGAAAAATATAAAAACGTAATTAAATCATTAGAATCTAAGATTAAATCTAAAAGTGTTTTAAAAGAAACATTACAAGATGAAAAAAAGGAGTACAATGATAAAGGAGGCTTACTCGACGAAGGTAATATTATCGACGGGAGTATATAGTCTTTTTGCAAAACATCATATTTATATATGAAGAAAACTACGTCTAATGGTGAAAAAATATGAGCACAGTGAAACACTCTAAAATAAAAAATACAGGAATTCTATTTGAATTACTTGTTCGTCAAGTAGCGTCGGATACTTTATCTGCTAGCGACTCAGAAGCAGTTAGAATTATTAAAGAATATTTTTCAAGCAAGACTCAGCTAGGTAAGGAACTTCAGCTTTATCAAACTATACTTAAAGAACGTTTTAATACTGAATCGCAAGCAAATAGGTTTATAGATGCAGTAGTATCTTCAAGAAGTAAACTTAATAACGGTAAATTAAGACGTGAGAAGTACAATCTTATTAAAGAGATTAAAGAACATTACGATCTACAAAAATTTACTAAAGCTAGGGTTGATAACTATAGAACTTTAGCTTCTACTTATACTATTTTTGAAAACACATCACTAAAACCAGCTGAAGGTGTAAAGCTTAGGTATAATTTAGTTGAAGCAGTTACAGGAAAACGAGCTAACAAACAAATTAAAAAACAGATAGTATCAGAATATCAAAATCAAGATAAAGATATGCAATTATTATCATATCAAATACTAGTAGATAAATTCAACGAAAAGTATGGTGATCTATCCGCTAAACAGAAAAAGGTTTTGCGAGAATATATTAACAATGTTTCTAATACTAATAATTTAAAAGAACTTATATCATCTGAAGTACCTCATATTAAACGTACCCTTCGAAACAAAATAAGATCAATTAAAGATCCAGTTGTTCGAATTAAACTGAAAGAGGTGGCTAAACAAGCTACAGCTCTTGGTAAACGTAATGTTATTAAAGATCAAGAAGTATTATCTTTAATGCGTTTTTACGAGTTAATCAAAGAACTGAAAAATATTAAGTAAGGGTTAAATATGCTATTCAATATTAAAAACTGGCAAGACAAACACTTAATCAAGGAATCTAAATTGAAAGAGATGGATTTCAAAGATAAAGCTGCGTTTGATAAATATCAATCCAAACATAACATGCGAAAGTCTACCAAAGTGAGTATTGGTGGTAAAGATACTACAGCAGGTGAAGCAGGTGGTAAAGAGAAGGAAGCATCAGGTAAATCAGCTGCTTCTGTAAATGATAAACCATGGGAGAGAGGAAACTATGGAACTGATAAATCTTTTAAAAAAACACCAGCATCAGAAAAGAGAAAATATTTCTCTTTTAGTCCAGTAGATGGTGGAAAATATACCTACGGAAAAGCAATGCCAGACCTTGTAAATGGATTAAGAAATTCAGATGCATCTAACGAAGAATCGATACAAAATCTGGAATCAACACTTAAAGCTGCAGGTGTATACGATTTAAAAACTGTAGATAAGAAAGACGCAATAAAAGCAATTGAAGATGTTGACCAAAGTGTTGATGCAAAAAATGATATGAAAAAACATGTTGAAAATATATGGGATAAGGATCATCAAGCTGAATCAGTTGCACCTCGATCCGCAAGAATTCAAGAATCAAAAATTTATCAAACTATTCAAGAGCTAAAAGCTTTAGAGAAAGGTTTATAAATGGAATCATACATTAAAAAAATATTAAGCGAGTTGGAAGAATCTCAAGAAGAACTAGATGAGATGAGTGTGACTGGCAATCTTGATGGTGGTGAAGGACCTCCAAAAACGCCATTTGCGTTTGGTAAAGGTCGAAAAAAAGACAAAAAGAAAACTAAAGACGTTGCAACCAATAGCACTGGTATGACTTTAGTAAAGAAGAAATCTAATCGTATATATAAAGGCAATATAGGTGAGTCAACTTATAAAAAGGTAATGAGTGAGATCAATTATCGAGATTATAAAAAAGATGACACCATGTCTGCAAAGCAAAAGGTTAACACTTCAATTAAAGAAGTCAATCGCAAGCTATACGAAATAGAAAGAATAATCCATCAGAACAACAAGTTAAAAACTGAGATGGGTGTAACAAGTGAAAACTACTGGAAATCAACTCGAGCTAAATTTGGTAAAATTAGCGAACGCATGGTGCGAGTAGGTCACGCAATGAGAAAACTGGGATCATAATGGCAAAGCAAGTACTAGTAGATTATATACCGTTCCAAGTAACACCGCAACAGATTAACGAATCGATGGCTATGAACAATGGTCGAGTTGTAGTTGAAGGTGTACTGCAACGTTCAGGAGCTAAAAATCAAAACGGTAGAATATACCCAAAAGAAATTTTAGCAAGAGAGGTAGCTAACTACAAAAAAGTTCAAATAGCAGAAAAAAGAGCTCTAGGTGAATTAGATCATCCAGAATCATCAGTAGTTAATTTAAATAATGTATCTCATAACATTTTAGATTGCTGGTGGAATGGTGATGATGTAATGGGTAAAGTAGAAATACTCGGAACACCATCAGGTAATATACTTAAAGAATTACTTCAAGCAGGTATTTTATTAGGTATAAGTTCGAGAGGGTTAGGTTCGGTTAGAGAACTTGGAGAAGGTACAGTTGCAGTAGAAGATGATTTTGAACTTATATGTTGGGATTTTGTATCTAATCCATCTACTCATGGTGCATTTATGAAACCAATACAGAAAGAAGGGGTATTAGCTGAAGGTGTAGTTAATAGTAATCAAAGTTATGCAAAAGTAAACACAATTATCAGAGACATCCTTTGTGAGATGAAAGGTTGCTGTCCAATAGACTAGGGAATAACTATGATTAGAATGGCTAAAATAATACTTGAAAGTAAACAAGAAGAAAACTACAGAAAGCTTGATAAAAAAGAAAAGCAACTAGTAGTTGATGCAGTTAACAAATTTAATAAATTTGAACAACACATATATAGACAAAAAGATGTTCGTGAAGTAGTAGAAGCTATTAAGACTATAAGTGAGTATGCAGGAAGATTAGCTCTAGATGAAACTGAAGATTGGTTTGACGGCGTTACAGTGAAAAAAGATGTTAAAGAGATAGGTAATGCAGTTAAATTGTTTGAAAAAGCAGCCAAAGAAGTTGGTACATTACAACATAGGCTTGAAGCATTATATGAAGATATAGGTGGAAAGTTAAGTCGTTACTACGAAATAGCAGATATAGATAAAACAGTTCCATTAGCACCTAAGAATGCTAATCTCAAAGAAAAAGAAGTATTCTATACTGATGATAAAAAACGTAAACGCAAATTCGATGATGGTAAATAATAATAAATTCAGTTGGTATCTTTAATTATTTTTCGTATATTTAATATAAAATAAGTAATAATAACAAAAATAATTAAATGGCTTACAACAGAAACCAAAAGCATCGTAATCAGTCTGATACGAATGCTAGGAACCATGATTCCAAAAAGAAACATTTTAAAAAAAGAAAGAGATATACTCGAGAGGATTATCAGATCCCTGGATGTGCTAGAGGTATTAAAGTACCAGAAGGATCGAGTATTGAGATGGCTTTAAAGCGTTTTAAAAAAATGATGAAACAAACTGATATTATCGGTGAACTAAAAGAAAGAAGGAGATATGAGAAACCCTCCAAACTCAAATACGAGGCTAGAAAACGAGCTAAAGCTATAGAGAGTAAAACTACTAAACGTGATATTAGACGTGAAAGTAAACAATGTTGGACAGCAATAGTAGATGGTCAAGCACAGTAACATATAGATTCAATAAAAAAATAAAGAAACCGTAGTGGTTTCTTTTTTTTTGGTCTATTTATTTCTAGATAAGAATACACTACGCTTTTCTTAAGCAATCTTATGTAGTGTGAATATATAGAAACTAATTATTATTAAGAATCCTAATATTCTTATTTCCACAAACAAATTTAAGGAGAATAGACAATGAATGATCTATTAAAAGAAGCAATCGCTGATGCTAAAGCTGTTCGTACAACTGCTCTTGCTAATGCAAAACTTGCTCTTGAAGAAGCTTTCACACCTAAACTTCAATCAATGATTTCCGCAAAAATTCGTGAAGAAGCAGAACACGACGATATGGATGAAATGAGAGAAGATGAGCACGATATGGAAGAAGGCGGCATGAGAGAAGAGGAGCATGGCATGGATGCTATAGAAGATGGTATGCGAGAAGACGAGCACGAAATGGACGAAATGGAAGACCATAATGAAATGCGTGAAGATGAGCATGATATGGACGAAATGGAAGACCACAACGAAATGCGCGAAGACGAACATGACATGGAAGAAGGCGGAATGCGTGAAGAAGATGAGGAAACTCATGATGAAGCACACCACGAAGGCCACGATGAAATGCGAGAAGACGAGCACGATATGGAAGAAGGCGAAATGCGAGAAGACGATTTAGAACTTGAAGCTATTATTAAAGAGTTAGAAGACGAAATCGAAGAAGATGAGCACGAACTTGAAGAAAGTAATGATGCATCATCAGGTATCGGAGCATCCGATAACAAACAACCTGCACCAGCAGCTAACGCTGATAGCACAGATGATCCAGAAGGAACAGGTGCTAAAGTTGTAGCAGAGTCAGAAGACGGTATGGAAGGTGAATCTGAAACTTTAGACAATTTACATGAAGAAGAAGGTGACGAATTAGAGGAAGGTGAAGACATCGACCTAGAAGAAGTTATTCGATCTTTACGTGAAGAAGAAGAAGAATTAGAAGAATCTGAAGACGGAATGGAAGGTGAATCAGAAACGATTAACAACCTTACTGAAAAGCTTAAAGAATCTTACTCAGTAGTAAAATTTTTACGAAGCAAGATCAATGAAGTTAACTTACTAAATGCTAAATTGTTATTTACTAACAAATTATTTAGAAATGGTAACTTAAATGAAAGTCAAAAATTAAAAGTAATTGAAACTTTTGACAGAGCGAAGTCAACTAGAGAAGTTAAATTAGTTTACACTACTTTAGCAGAATCTACTATGGCTACAAGGTCAACTAGAAGAGGAGCAATTAAAGAAGGATTTGCATCAAAAGCGGTAGCATCAACAAAACCACGAAAAGCAATAATTTCTGAAGGCGCTGACATGGCTTCTAGATTTAAAAAACTAGCCGGTTTAACAAAATAATTAATATCGAGGAGATAAGAAAATGGCAAAACAAACTACTGTTGGATCTATCCTTGCTAATACTAGTAATTCACACAAAGCACAATTATCTGAAACTAAGGGAATTGTAACAAAGTGGAACAAAACTGGTTTATTAGAAGGTCTTTCTAACGAATATGAAAAGCATGGTATGGCAATATTGCTAGAAAACCAAGCTAAACAACTTATCGACGAAGCATCAAGAACAGGTACAGCATCTAACTCTGAAGAGTGGTCAGGTGTTGCATTACCGTTAGTTCGAAGAGTATTCGCCGAGATCGCAGCAAAGGAATTTGTTTCGGTTCAACCGATGAATTTACCATCAGGTCTAATTTTCTACTTGGATTACAAGTATGGAACAGACAATGGTACAGGATTCACAACTAACTCAGGAAAAGATTCACAGAAAGATTCAGTTTTTGGTGAAACAAAAGCAGCTGGTGACCCTACTGAAGGACTTTACGGTTCAGGTAGATATGGTTACTCGATCAATATGGCTTCTTCTTCTAGAGATAAAACTGCAGTTACTGGTGCATTAGAAGCAGTAGATTACAACTTCAACACTGTATTCTCTCAATCTTATGCTGGACAGTTTCATGGTGGTGACTTTAGTGGTGTAAATGACAAAGCACATAGAGTGCATACAGTACTAATGGATTTAGCTGAAGTACGTGAAAACGGTGTAACAGCTGCAACTTACGACTTAGACGCAGTTAAATCATGGAGAATAGGAAATGCTACATCAGGTGTAGTAAAAGCTCAGTTCAATGAGTTTACTAAACTAACTAATAGTTCAGGTGTAGAAGTAGATGTAGATTCAGCAACTCACGTTCAATTTATTGCTTCTGGATCAGGTGTAACTGAAGCTATCGATGATACTTATTTCGTAACATTCCCAACTCAGCCAACTGATATTACAAGAGGTGACTTTGAAGATACTGGTGCTGCAAGAGCTGATGGTATTGGTGGTGTAGCTGCTGATATTGCAATTCCAGAAATTAATTTGGAAATGAAGTCAATTGCTATTGTTGCTAAAACTAGAAAGCTGAAAGCTGTTTGGACTCCAGAGTTCGCGCAAGACTTAAATGCTTATCACTCAATTGATGCTGAAGCAGAATTAACTTCTATGTTATCTGAATACATCTCACAAGAGATCGATTTAGAAATCTTAGATATGTTAATGAACAATGCATTAGTTGAAGAAAACTGGTCAGTAACAATCGGTGAAAAGTATGATGGTAACAGTGTATACGCAACTGCTAACACAGGTGAAGCTTACAACCAAGGAACATGGTTCCAAACTTTAGGTACTAAAATACAAAAAGTTTCGAACAAGATTCATGCAAAAACTATGCGTGGTGGTGCTAACTGGTTAGTATGTTCTCCAGATGTTGCAACTATTCTAGAATCAATTCCAGGATATGCTGCTGATACTGATGGAAACCAATCATCATTTGCAATGGGTGTTCAGAAAGTAGGACAATTAGCAAACAGATTTACTGTTTACAAAAATCCTTACATTCAGTCAAACACAATCTTAATGGGCTTTAGAGGTAATCAATTTTTAGAAACTGGTGCAGTATATGCTCCATATGTTCCATTAATTATGACTCCACTAATTTATGACCCAACGAACTTTACTCCAAGAAAAGGTGTAATGACTCGTTACGCGAAGAAAATTGTTAGACCTGAATTCTATGGTAAGATCAACGTAAGAGGATTACATACTCTGTAATAATCTTTATTGATTAATTAATAAAAAGACCTCATTTATTTGAGGTCTTTTTTTTTTGGTTCGAACTCTAAACTTACTACTTATATAAAAGTTTTAGGAGAATATAATGTACAAAGACAAACCAAAAAATAATAAAAAAGGTTATCGCTTCAAATTATCATTAACTCAAGAACAAAAACTAGCCAAAGCAGAAATATTACAAAATGATGTGTCAGTAATAGTAGGTAAAGCTGGTAGTGGTAAAACATTACTAGCATGCCAGATCGCTCTGCAAGCTTTACTTGAAAAACAAGTTAATAGAATAGTAATTACCAGACCAACTATATCTAAAGAAGATATAGGTCACCTACCAGGTAATATTAAAGAAAAAATGGATCCGTGGGTTGCTCCAATTTATGGCAACATGTACCAGTTATTACGGAAAGAGCGTATAGATGAAATGGTAGCCAAGGAACAGATAGAAATAGTACCAGTATCTTACATGCGAGGGAGAACGTTTACTAATTCAGTAGTACTTGTGGATGAATGTCAAAACCTTGATAACGCTCAAACTTTGATGATACTACAACGTATAGGGCGTAATTCTAAAATGTTTTTTTGCGGGGATGTAGGTCAAGTAGATTTGAAACGACAACGTGATAGTGGATTATCTTTTCTATCTTCTATAAAACATGTTAAAGGTATACATACTATAGAATTGTTAGAAAATTACCGTCACCCTATTCTTAAAGATTTATTAGAAGTATACAAAAACTTCCCGTCTTCTTAAGTTTCTTCATATTTATATATGGTAAGGTATAACTAAATTCAAGGGATTAAAATGGCACGATTAGATATAGCAATATGGCCTGGTAGTGGTAGCGCAGTTAGCGCTAGTACTCCTTTTGGACTATATGACGACGATTCAGCATATCAGGTAGATGCTCCTAAAGTAGCTGTGTTCAGCGCTAAAAAATTAGGATACCCTATTACTGATATTGAAATGCAAGATAACCAATTCTATGCTTGTATGGAAGAAGCAGTCACTGAATACGGTGCACAAGTAAATCAGTTTCGTATACGAGAAACTATGCTTGATGTTAAAGGGTTTTCTACTGGTAGTTCATTTACTGGTAAAGAGATAACCCCTACACTAGGAGCTCAAATTGCAATTGCAGAAAATTATGGTACTGAAGTCGGTTCAGGTGGTAATGTAACATATAAGTCAGGATCTATAACTCTATCAAAAGACAAACAAGTGTATGATTTACAAGCTTTATGGGCTGATGATAATGAGAGTGGTAATAGGTTAGTTGTATCTAGAGTATTTTATGAATCAACTCCTGCAATTACTAGATTTTTTGATCCTTATGTAGGTACCGGAGCAGGTTCACAGCAAATGTTAGATGGATTCGGTTGGGGTAACTACTCCCCTGGTATTAACTTTTTATTAATGCCAGTTTTTGCAGATGCTTTACGTATCCAAGCTATAGAATTTAATGACCAAATCCGTAAATCTAGTTTTAGTTTTCAATTACGTGACAATCAGTTAAAATTATTTCCTAACCCTACAGGTACTAGTACGCTATGGTTTGAATATTACGTAGAATCAGAGCGAAATAATCCATTAAGATCTAATGATCATTCTAACGTAGCAGGTGGAGGTGTTATTAGTGATTATAGTAATGTACCACTTACCAACTTAACTTATAAAGAAATTAATAGTGTAGGAAAACAATGGATATGGAAATATGCTGCTGCACTAGCTAAAGAGTTATTAGGTGCTATACGTAGCAAATACGGTTCAATACCTATACCTAATTCAGAAGTTAGTCTAGATGGATCAACTTTAAAATCAGAAGCTGCCACAGAAAAAGAACAACTTATTACTCAATTACGAGAAACATTAGAAGCAACAAGTAGACAACGACAGTTAGAGATGAAACGTGAAGAATCAGAAAATCTTCAACAATCTTTAAATAGAGTACCATTAAAAATTTATATAGGATAATTATGCCACTATTTTCAGGAGCAAGAGACATAAGTTTGATAGAGAAGCTAAATGAAGAGCTTATCAATGGTATAATTCAAACTGAAGTATATTATTATAAACTTATATTAGATGAAGTTAATGATAATGTATATGGTGAAGGTACTGATAAACGTTATTATGCAGGTGTAAAATTACCTACTCTAGTAGATAGAAGTAATCAAAATTATGTTGAAGAAGCTTACGGAGTAGATCTTCAGCAAGCAGCTACTTTTTCATTCTTGAGAAAAGAATTTACTCAGCTAAACTTAATACCAGAAGTTGGTGATATTATTGAATGGGATAAAGCATATTTTGAAATTGACTCTATGGTAGATAACCAAATATGGGGAGGTAAAGATCCTGACTATTCTTTAGCAGGTGGGTTACACGGAACCTCACACTCTATTATATGTACAACTCATATGACTAGAATGAGTAGATTAAATATAGAAGATGTACGGTATGGTACTGATACACAACAATATGATTTTCCAAAAGGAATTTAATTTATGAGTAGACAAACACCAATATCAACTTTAAACAGATTTCATCCAGCTGCTTTTAATCCATTGGAATCAGCTGAACCTGTATCAGAAGCTTTTGTAAAAGCACCCAAGTCTCCAAAACTAGTAAGGCGTGAAGCTCAAATACGGAGAGATGAAGATACCACTAAAGGTTTAAGTATAACTTTGTATGATATTGATTTTGCTATTAAAAGATATATAGAACAAACCATTAAACCATATATAATAGAAAATGGTAGAAGAGTACCCGTACCTGTTCAGTATGGTTCACCAGAAAAATGGACTTCAATGCAAAAGTTAGCAGCTTTACGTGATGGTAAATCTAAAAGTAACTTTCCTTTAATAGTATATAGTAGATCTAACGTCAGTAAAAATACAGAACTTAGTAAATTAACTGTATTTAGTGGACGTGAAAGGCAAATGATGGATCATTTTATTAATCGTTATTCTCAAATGAATAAATATGATAAATTTTCAACTTTGCAGAATAGACAACCAAAAAGAGAGCGTTACTCAATGGTGGTACCAAATTTCGTCAATATAACTTACAATATACAAATATTTTGTGATTTTATTGAGCAAATGAACGGCATTAATGAAATGTTTTGGGACCATCAAGGTAAAGCATGGGGGATAGAATATAAATTTATGACAAGTCAAGATTCAAACGATTTGAGTACTACAGTACCATCAGATGGAGATAGACTTGTAACAAGTAATATAGACTTAAATGTAAAGGCTGGGTTAATATCCAAAGATATTGATTTACAACCTTCTACTGGTAGAAATATTACTAATTATAATATAAAATTTGGAACAAGAGTGGTGTCTGATATCAATGAAATTTTATAAATTCATATTTATATTAGATATAAACTAACTAGGGAAAGATATGGCTAATCCAGGTGATTTAAGTAGTAAAAAAGTAAAAAATACATATAAGCGTATTGTTCAATATGATGGTCAAGATCATGAAATATATGATGGTACCGGATCAAGAATAGTTGACTTAAACGTTACACGTATTACTGCTAGTAATGCGTCATTAGCTAATATACAAGATCTACAACATTTAACTGTTTCAAGAGTACAAGTTGATACACATCTTTCGGTATCAGGTTCAACTTTTTTAGGAGATAGTTGTGCTGATGATCAAGTAAAGGTTCACGCTAACACTTGGGTATCAGGAGCGTTAACAGTTTCTGGTTCATGTCAAGGTTCATTCAGAAGTATAGGTCAAGCTAAATTTATATATTTACAAAATCCTGGTATTGAAGATCAAAAGCCAGCTAGAGTAAATCGTGGACAAGATGGTACAGGAGGTTATTATAATGTACCAAGATTCGGTGGTGAAAATGCAGCTTTAGATGTTTACGGTAATGTTGTTATTACTGGTTCACTTATAGTTGAGGATACAATATTCGCTCAAGAATTTCATACTGAGATAGTTTCCGAGTCAATTATTTTTACTAGTGGTTCAACTAAATTCGGAGCTCAATTCGATGATACAATGCTTGTTACAGGGAGTATCATGCAATCAGGTTCAGATAGTTATTTCTTAAATGGTGTAGGTATAGGAACATCAGGAAGTCAACTACAAGGAACTTTTATACAACCTGGGCAAGCAACTCCACCTATATTCTCTCATCTATTACGAATAGACGATCAAGGGCATGACGGTCTTCTCC
>Ga0181377_1000680_pt1 | contig 12237 bp, 18 predicted proteins | sample LowvirmetaG_9_FD_130160 | JGI IMG/M metagenome (GOLD analysis project Ga0181377, IMG submission 130160) | Marine viral communities from the Subarctic Pacific Ocean - Lowphox_13 viral metaG | ecosystem: Environmental > Aquatic > Marine > Oceanic | place: Subarctic Pacific Ocean | collected...
CTTGAAGGTGAGATTCCATAAGTATCTGTAAATAAGAAATTGGTAGGTGAATATGCAGTTGTTAATTTGTTTTTTTCAAATGGCAAACCTATACCTACATTATTTGGATTAGGTGTAACTGTCTCATCTACATCATTTGGATTACCTGCTCCAAATTGAATTTGAAGATTAGTAGCAGAAGTAAAACGAGTAGCAAAACGTCTTTGTACTTTTTTCAATTGTAGTAAATAAGGAACATCCCCCGCATCTACTACATTATTTGGATCATTTGTATTAGTATTTTTGATATTATCGTATACCATTTCTTGTCCTAAATAATCTACTTCATACCATGTATTACCATCCGAATCTACTATATCTAAAATACCTATAATATTTTCAGCATCTATATCTACTGTTGCAAATTGTTGTGGGGCACCAAATGAAAATGTTTGAGTATTAATGGTTGCTGAGATAGCACTTCTAGTTTTCTTTAAAAGGTAATATTGAGGAACATCACCAGAGATTTGGTAAATAGAAATTTCAGTAGGATCAAGTGAACTTGATACTGCAAAATTACATGGGTCCTCCATTAAAAAGTTTACATCTGTACTTAAGGATGATGCAACTGTACTATTTTCTCCAACTGTTAACGCATAATCAAAATCAGGAACATATGCTGTACCTGATAGTTTTGCTGGTACTTGTTGGAATAACTCTATTACCGCTTGAGCAGCTCCTGTTGTTTTTGGTTTATACCCAAACATATATGCTAATTCAAATTGATTATTTGTTTGTCTAGCAAATTGTGTGAATGTTTCTTGTAATTGATTATCTAAATAGAAAGACATTACATCACTAACATAAGAGGCTTGCTCCATAAACATCATACCCGGTGATGTTGGAGAAAAATCGTTGTAAGTATTTGGGAAATAAGTTTGAGAAAACTCAATTAACCTTGCCCTAATATCGGAAAAGTCTCTATTTAAATATTTTACGTCTCTATCTACTGTAGCCATTATGCAAAGTCTATTTCTAAAGTATCACTAATATTGGTGTTTATTACACTATATGTTAATGATACTGTTATTGTATTTGTATCTTCTTGTCTTAATATTTCCAGATTACCTACAGCAACATTAGGGAAAAATATGTTTAAATCATTGGATATTCTTTCTTCTAAAAAATCTAAATTATCTGTTGTAATTTGTTCAAATATAAATGCTCGTAAACCACCCCCAAATGTTGGATTAAGTGGTCTTTCTCCTGGGTTTGTTAAAAAATAGTTGATTAAGTTATTTTTAATTGCTGCCGCTGTAGTGTAATTAGGGGTAAATACACCAGGGCCACTAAAAGGAATATCTACTCCTACAGCAGCGCTATTGTTAAAATCAATTGGGTATATTTGTTGAGCATCAAAAGGCATTCTTTATTATCTTTGTGTCATTAAACCCATTATTTGGTCCATTCCTACTTCTCCTCCAGGAAGTTGACCATTTGGGGATGTAGTATCTACAGTTCCTTGTGGGTTGAAAGCTTGAGCGTGGCTACTATTTAAATTTAAAGCAGTTTCTCCCAACACATCCATATATGCTTTTTTCTTATCCACTAATGAATGTTGTGGTGAATTTTGAGTAACCGGTGGAGGTGTTGTTGAGGTTATTGTTTTATTTTCTTGAAGAGGAGTTTGTTTAGGTGCCCTTACAGCCTCTAATAAAACTTCCTTTAACTCTTCTTGGATAGCTTCTTTAACTGCTTCCTTAATTAAACTTTTTAATAACGTGGTTTTCATGTCTTGTTTTTTATAAATATTATAATATTATGCTTTTAAATCATTTTGTTGGATATAGAATACAAGTTCATCAATTAAAATTTGATCGTTAGAACTAAATGATTGATCACCCTTCAACATTACAATACCCTGGGAGTTTCGAGCTACCGCTTGTCTTCGTGTTAAATCACCTTCTATATCTGTTTTTACTGTTACAACTGCCATCTCAAACCCATTTACGTTTGTTACAACTGGTGATAGTTGGTTTGATTGTTCTTGGGTAGAATTTAATAATTCATTAGATATTGTGTCTTGAGTTGATAGGGAACTATTAGCATTTAATTCTTGAGCACTAGCCTGAATTAATAAATCTAATATTCCCAAAAGATCAATCACTTTATTAAGTTCTGATATTAAAAATGATAGTTGGATATTACCTACACTTAGCTTACTTTGGGATAAATCTATTAAATCCTCTAATATCTTAATTGTATCCTTAGTTATAAGGATAGGACCTACTGGGATTGGGGTAACGGCTGTTGAGGGTATAAAGGCAACAGCTGCTAATGATGCTTTTAAAGGAGGTATTGATGCCTTAGATGTATTAATTATTTGGGAGGGAATATTAATTACTTTTTCTAAAGTTGATATTCCCTTATAAAGATTATTCAATTGTTTTGTTACTTTATTTTTTTTCTTAATTAATATGTTGAGCCCATCCACATTTTTAGGTGGTTTTAAATTTTTATCAATTTGGGGTTTTATGAATTCAAATGTTTGTTGGTCTAAATTACTTGAAGTATTATCAACTTCTTTTGATTTATCCTTGTTTTTGTCCTTGTTTTTATCCTTGTTTTTGTCCTTGTTTTTATCCTTCTTTTTATCCTTGTTTTTATCCTTCTTTTTATCTTGTTTTTCCTTAAGTTTTTTTGCTTTATTTTTTAATTCTTTAGATTTTTTAAGTAACCCAATAGGGTTGGGAATACCAAGAGATGCTATTTGGTTGGTAATAAATGGGGTTAGTTTATTCTTTACAGTATTTAATAAATTTTCTGTTTGGAGTTCTACAAATTCTTTTTTTACTTCTCCTGATTGTAAAATATCCATCTGTTCAGTATCTATTTCGTTTGTAAGTAATTGGGCTTTCTTACTAACTACTTCAAAAGATTGAAGATGAATAACCCCCAAATCAGATTTAAATGTACCGTCACCCTTTAGGGGTGTTTTTTCTACCATATCATATTCTGGGGCTGATATGGTGATTTCTAATTTGGAATTAGGGATTAATATAGGTGAATTTGATCCCTTTGTAGATAAATATTTACTGATTGCTGGGATTTCAATTGAAAATTCTCCATTTATATCACCTTCTCCGGTTATAGATTTGGATTTATATACATCTACAAGATCAGGGGATATTAAGGAACCACTTGGGGGTGGGATATAAGTTGGGAAAAATTTTACAGTTGGGTAGGGAATTGGTTTTAGATTTGTTGAATCAATTACTTTACCACTAATTTTAAATATAGTTTGAGTTGAGAGGGAAAATTCATCAATGTAAACAATTCTAGTTATATCATCATTATATATAAGTTTAGTTAATTCCTTATTTATATCGATATCACTTTTAACGGTCCCATCGGATTTTCTTTTTCTGGAGAAAATTAAACATCCTGCAGAACTTCTTTCAGATGTTCCTTGGTGTATTCTTATACCTGTAAAATCTAAAGTACCACTTGATGAATCCATTTTTATTGCTTTAGGATCTGTCCCAACTCTAGGAGATACTCCAGGAGATCTAAATTTTTTAATAGGGTCATTTGGGAATTGAACATATCCTTTAGCTATAAAACTATTGCCCGTAGTATCTAAAGATATATAGTAATCTCCTTTATCTGGGGGTAATACCGAAGTGGGTGAAAAATTTATGGAGGATTCTGGGGATGTTTTTGATTTTATTTTAATTTTTCTTGGTAGATCCTCTACTGTAAAACCAACAACATTTCCTTTATACCATAAGGTTCCTGTTAATCTTTTATTATCTACTATTTTCTCCCTTATAAGAACTAGCCCATCAAATTTTTTAACATAATTTTGAGATATGGGATTAAGATTATTTAGTTGTATATAATCTCCTTTTAAATTTATTCCTTGAAATAATGACATATCTATTTAGTTTTACTTACTTGAGATTTATAACTACTCATATTAGCTTTAAATTTTGCAAGGTCAACTTTTAAACTGCTTGCTACTGTAATTACACCACCATTAGCAACTGGAGCTCCTGCAGGCCAAATAGTAGATAATGATAATTGAGTACATAATTGATCCAATTTTGTAAAAACTACATCTAAATTATCTAAAAAGGTATCACCTAAAATTAGAGGTTCTGTTGCTGAGTTGTTACCTAATTTTATATCCTTACATTCTAAGACCATATTATTTCCAGCATTAAAATTTAGGGATGAATTTGCTCCTAAAAATACTGATTTTTCTCCGCTTATTAAAACATGGTCTTTCTTAGCATTAAATACTAATCTATCAGAATTGATTATAACTTGGGGGCTAGTAAATAAATTGGGTGATTTTGGGGGGGTTGAATATGATGTAAATTCATTGTTTATTGTTTCAATTGGAATTTTTTGGGTTGATGTACAATAAATAGAAGATAAATCATCATTAACATCTTCGGTTATAGGAACCCACCCTTCATCTGAAGATTCGGAAGGTTGTCCATTTCTAATTATAGTAATAGGATCACCATTTTCTCCCACTTCAGACCAATCATTATAACTACCTAATTTAAGTGAGGGACCTAATGGAGAAAATATATTAGGCATATCAAGTGGTTTTGCGGTGCTACCAAATCTAATACTATTACCCCATCTACCTTGATACATAATATCTCCTGCAAATGGTAGTAGGGGATGAATATTAGTTCGCTCTTTAAATGTAGCTTGGGAAGGGTTAATAGGACTATTTAAATCAATTTCAGTGGATTGATCATCACTATCTTTATCCCCAACTCTTCTGACTGCGCCGGCATTTGTTTGTTGATAATCTTTTTGTTGTGAATCTGGGAGTGTTGTTGTTGTTTTTGGATTTGGATAAGCATTATGGTGGGGGTGGTTCCATAAACTTACCATATTAATATAATAGTATGATCCTTCAGATAAATTTTTACCTATCTTATTATTTGGAAGTTTAAATAATAAAACAATTTCATTAACTAGGGGGTATGCTGATGTTTGGGGGTAAAAGGGTTTTGCAATTCCTATTGCTGGGTTAGTTTCCTTAGTAAGCTCCCAAAATATAGTACCTATACCATTTAACCCCCCATAATCTTCTATGTTTGGATAAGCACCATTTAATATAATGTCAGTAACCCTACCAACTTGTATTCCCCCTTTGACCTTAGCCATTATTTGGGAAAGTTGTTCTACTCCACCTGATTTTTTATCAGCAGCTAGTTTATTATTAGCGGATTGTCCTTTTTTAAATACAGCCATTATTCAATATCGTCTTTTTTAGGTGGTAATTGTAATTTATTTATTTCTTGAAGTAATTGTTCTTTTTCTTCTTCAGAAATACCAAACCCATTTTCTTCAGTTCCTTCATTAGCAAATATACGTTGGAAAATTGTAGCAACCTTAATAAGTGCTTCATCATTTTTAATGCCTAATTCCATATACTCTTTAATAAGTGGAACAATCATAGTAGCATCACCTATATCGCTGATTAATGGCTTTAATTCATTGATTAATGCGCTAATTTGGGTTTCTTTCTTCTTTTGATTGTCATATATCTCCTTTAAGAGATCAGAGTATGATTTTTTCCCGAATACTTTTTTATCTAAGTGGCTCATATTTATTAGATTTTATGGGTATAAATATGAAGAATTAATCTTCTTGAAATTCTACGTACCCAGTATCTAAAAAGTGAATATAATTATCTTTGAATAAATTATGTAATCTACCTGCTATTTTTGTAATCTTGGGGGTTTTTACTTCTAAGCCATTAGTAGCCATTATTTCTCGGATGTAAATATAAAGAGCTTTTTTATTGAATATTTCAATGTTTTCTCTTTTTCTAAATAATTCAAGGATAGCATCTGCTACTTTAGCATCATTTCCTTTTGGAAAAAATTTAGTAAAATTATCTTCAACATATTTAACATATCTATCAATAAAGTAGGATAGTTTTTCTATTCCTTTATCATCCCCTAAATTATAAGAATATGTCTCATCTTTATATAAATCCTCAACAGGTGCTTTCTTTACACGCTCCTTATAGTTTTTATTGTTATATAAAATAAGCCAATTCTTAACTATAGTACCAAAATAAGAATATGCTTTTGCCCCATTCATAGGATCAAATAAATGCATTTTGGTTAGTAAAAATGTTATAACCTCGTGTTGGAGGTGTTCTATATTATCTACTTCTGTGTAATAAAATTTGAAGGTATGGATTATATTTTCGGTTAGTTTGAAAAAGGGATAATGAATTTCATCCCTATAAATCTCACTTCTAATTTCTGGATTAGGCTCATTGTTGTATCTAACAATAGCCATTTCGGTATCATGGGTAAAATAGTTTTTGGAATTTTTTCTTCTTTTCCTAACTACTTTCTCCTTTACATTTTTCTCACTCACAATTAATTAATTTTTTTAATTTTAAAATCATTAAGAATGTTTTGAATTTGCTGAATAGAATTGAAAAAGTGTCCTACTTCATCATCTGATTTGAAAGTTCCGGCATTATCAATTTCCTTAAGTTTTTTATCAGATGCCTCAATTGTTTTTGAGATTTGATCTAGATACTGAATGTATCCCATTAGGATATCTTCTTGTTTTTCATTCTTTTTAAGGAGGTTGATAGTTGTAAAAATTAAAATTACAGCTAAAACCGATAGGGCTGATATTATTATTGTTCCAATCATAAACTATTTAACATATCTTTTAATCCTTCACTCTTAATTGAACCTAGAGCTTTAGTCTTAATATTTGTTTTATTACTTGACTTTGTCTTTTCCTTTACTTCAGGGTTGCTGAATTGGGATAACCATTCTTGTTCAAATTCAATACGAGCTGCCATCAAATCTGCTTGATGTAGTATAAAGGGTAATGAAGTCCTAGGCTTAGTTTCAGGCATAAATGATTTTAAATATTTCTCATTTGCAGGATCATATAAACCATCATGGGTCTGAATAGCTACCATTTCATTAAATGTATACTTGACATCATGTTCTTGGAGTAAAAATAATCCACGATCTGGAACAGAAGCAAATGCAATTTTCTTATTATGCATGTAATTCTCTCCAAGTTTATCTTGTCTCCATTTATCAGTCTGAGGAATATAGGATTCATGTTCGCTGTCTCCTATTTTACCTAAATCATGATTTAATGCTGAAAATACTAATTCTTCAATAGTGAAAGTAGATACATCGGCACCCTCTTCCTTCCATAACTCGTATTGTTTAAGAGCACATCTAACTACTCTATTTACATGGTCTACATATCCACCTGGAAATGCATTATGGTATTCCTTTTTATGTGAAGCAGGCATCATTACAATACGTTCTTCAAATTTCTTATAAAATGCAAGTAAATTTTCCTTTCTGGGAGATGAAATATGTTCTTCAATATTAGTTAAAAATATTTCCCAATTTGCTTGAATTATTTCTGCTTTTAACTCCATATTAATCGTTTTCTCTATCAACAATGTCTTTTATATCTTGAATCATTTCAACAATCTCCCTTTGGGTAGAGTTAATAGATTCTCTAGTACCACCTCTATGGATTTCCATGTCTAATTTCTTGAATTTACCTTCTAGTGATTGTAGACGACGTTGCATTAACTTTTTATTTCTCATATTATGTTTTATTTAAAAAAAATGGGGAGAGCATCCTATCCCCTTATATCCAACCGATCCACGTTTCTCGCTTCTCGTTTTCTTTTTTCTTATTCTTTACAAGTTTATTCTTTCTTCCTAAACCCGTGGTTACAATATAAGATTTTATTTTTTGGGAGCCAAATTATCTTTAAGAAAATTTATGATATTTTGGATAAATGCACATTTTTCGTATTCTTCTACGGATTCAAAGAATTTTAATGTCAAGAGTAATGCAATTTCTAATCTTTCTGAATCCTGGATTCTAACACAATCTCGCCATATTTCTTTTTCAAGATTGGTTAATTTTAAATAATCCCATCCTCTATAGAATGCCATATGCTGTCCAGCTTCTTCTAGGTCACCAAAATCCCCCAATTCAGGATCTGTTTCTTTAAATAATTTGACTAATTTCTTCTGGAATGATACATGATTTAAAACTATTTTTTGGAACATTTTAAGATGGTAGGTTGGAGTAGTCCTAAATTCATCGAATCCGATGACTTCCCTCATTTCTTTGCCTGATAATTCAGGATGCTCTTCATCAGAATCTCCTTTACCAAACATATCAAATATCTTATCAATGTCTATCATTGATTATAAATATACGAAAAATAGGTTAGGGGACAAATCTAGTTTAGATTAAATTTTCTCAAAGTATAGAACTTACTAGTATCATCTAATATAGTTTCATTTAAATCATCCAGTACATCTTTTAGGGCTTGAGTATACCCTTTCATGAAGACCATCTCATCATCTGTATAATGCTCGGCATTTTCTGCCATCTCGGAATTGTTATATTCTATGGCTTCTTTTATGATTTTAATGTATTCCCTCATGGTTAATGTCTATGGTTATAAATACGAAGGTAGTGCTTTAAATCGCCTAATATTCGTTTTTAAAGCACAAAAAAAAGCCACCTCTAAGAGATGGCTTTATTATAATTTTTGTAATAATATTAGTTTACATATTCTAATGCTAGGGCAAACAATTCTTTATTAACTTTTTGATCTTGTTTAAAGCTTTTGATTTTTCTAGCTTTTCTGATTTTACTACCTACGGCATAAACAAAATCACCTTCAATAACTTTTTCCTGAACTACATTAAAAATTGACCATAAATCTTTACCTGCATCTTCTTTTCTAACAGGCTTTAAAATTTCATTAATATCAACTTTAATTCTTTTCATTTCTTTTTCACTGAAACGAGTTGTTAAAGCTTTTTGAGCAAATTCAACTGCTTTATTTTCTTCAATTTCCGTTTCTTTCATTTTATTCATTGAATCAACAGTTAAAGGTAATTTCTCAACCATATCTTTGATTTTACCTTGAAGTTCTTCAAACGAGTAACCCATGTGTCTCATTTTAACATCTTCAAAAGTTGAAGTTGAAACAACCAACCCATTTTCACAAATCATTCTAAATAATCCCGCTGTGAAAGTAAAAGCATTTTTACCATCATGGCTATTTGTAAGTAATACTTGTGGAAAAACTGTATCTCCATCTTCACCATTAATTACAACATCAGGATTTCTAAAAACAACTAAGTGCTTTTGGAAACCTCTAGTACTAGATTTTCTAGCTTTAACTGATTTAGCATCAACTACTTTCCAACCTAATAATTCCATATCATCTACAACTTTTGATGTTGGAATATGGGTATAATGTTTAGATACTTCACTTGAAGCATTCTCTGCAAAAATAACAGGACAAACTTCTTTCAATTCTTTTCTACTTAAAAATTCTTTTTTTTCAAAATCTAACATAACTTTTATTTTTTTTATTATTTAATAATTTTAATTGCCCGAACCATTCGAACACCGTAAATATACGAAAGGTATCCTGGGCAGCCAAGTTACTGTGCAGGAAAAGTTAAGAGACTGTAAAGTAAGATTATTATTTAGATATGTCTTTCTTAGTATTGGTAACTTCATCGTTAATCGACTTTATACAGTGATTATCATCGATTAAATCTAATATCCAACGGAGTAACTCACCTGCAAGAGATAATGTTTTATCTCGCTGATTCTTACCTAATACAGATGAAATGGTTTCTTTAGGATTACCGAATTTATAACCCTGATCTACAATGAAAATAGCATTAAATAAATCACACCCAACAACATTAGCAAAAACATCAATTTCACGGGCACTTCTAAAGAACCACACCTTCAATTCTCTCTTATTCCCAGTTAACAAATACTTTACTATATAAAATACCACTACTACAGGTAAGAACAAGTAGAGCAATATGATAGCTATTGATAAAACTAAGAATTCAATCATTTATGTTGTTTATTTTTTAAAGGCCCCAATGAATACTACTACAATAAGGGGCCATATTACTATCCCAAGTAAAATTGAAATAATGTTGAAATGAACAGCGTCTTCTTCAGGGGTTAATTTATCATTAATGTATTGAATAATAAACATAAGTCCCAAACCAATAAAAATATAAATTGTAAAATAAAACGCCATCTATTATAAATATATCTTTCCCACAACTATCTCATTTTTTGTGATATTTTTCTCCTTTCATTTAATATATGGGATTCTACCACCTTATTATCATTGGTTCTTTTTACTCTTTCATTAGTCCCAAACGCATATAAAGGACCGTCGTAATCAACAGTTTCATACGGTATATCAACGATTTCATTATGTTTGGTGGCGGTTTGTTGAGTTATACGTCTTTTACCATTGAATGACCTAAACTCTAAACAAGTGACTCTATTCCAGCGTCCAAGAGTAGGTATATAAACTTCAAGATTTGCAGATGTATTAAACAGATATTCTAATTTACCAATGTCTCCTTTTTTTTCGCTCATATTTTATAACCTTAATTTGGTACAATATACAAACAAAAAATGGGGATTCCAACCAACCCTCCAAAAATTGATTCTCAACACATGCCCCACTATAGAGATACGTATATACTACACATATGCGCAATACTTGGGGTTAGATGCCTTGGTAATTTAAATAGGTAGGATGCCTTAGTTGGAATACATTGGTATAACATTGGTAGCGCTGCTATTCGCTTAGAGCCAACTGATGTATCCACATAGGTTACACTGAATATATTATGGGGGATGGGATGAAGCTTGGTTCTGCTTCGGTAATTTGTCTTAATTGGGGTTTTTTCATTTTATTTTATTTAGAATCTCCTAGTAAAGAATACCACTCACCATTTTCATCTTCAACATTTATTTCTGTGCCGAAGTAGCTACCTATTTTTACTTGTTTTATGTTTGGGATAGTGTATTCCTCCCAACTATGTCTACCTTCATGCTTGTTAGCCTTGGTTGTAATAGTCTTCCCAATAAAATATTTATCTAATGAATTTTGCCATTCCTCTGAAAGTGATAAATACATTTTAGTAATATCTTCTGGGTTGTATTCTTCTTTTAAAGTAGATAAAATTTCTTCTTTGATTATTTGTCTTAATTCGGATTTTTTCATTTTATACTAATTTATTATTTATTACTTGTCTAGGTTGGATTCCATCTGGTCTCTATGTCCTGGGCCAAGTCTTTTAAAGAAGCTTTGGATTTTTCATTATTTATAATTCCGTTATCTGAAGTATATCCCATATAAGGATTTAAAGATCCTAAAACCACCCCTTGTATCATTCCCGACCTAGGTGAGTCCAATCTAGCATATGTGACTCCTGGGTTGTTAATAAGGTTGGGTTTTAATTTAACTAAAGTAGGCAACTCCCTCTTTAATTTGGTGATAAGTACTCTTTCTGCCTCACTAAAGTCTTCGTTCCTCATTTGAGTGTCTGAAGGTTGATAGAAGAGGTTTGATATAGTTGCGTTGTCTATTTCTTGCTTTACTTGTTCTATTTTAGAGTCTTTTTTACTTCTTTTAAATCCAAAAATTTCTTTTTGGATCTCCTCTTTGATGATTTGTCTTAATTCGGATTTTTTCATTTTATAAGGTTTTTGCATATTTGTATAAAGCGTTTATCACTTCCTCCATTTCTTCTTCATGTGCATAATCTAACCAAGATGAAAAATCATAAGTATTAACACCTAAACCTTTAAGGATAGGTTCATAATCCCCCCACTCCTTTCCTTTGCTACGAATATACTCTTCTAAATCATGAAGTTTCCCTATATAATCCTCTCCTTCCCCCGGGAAAAGTACTACCCCCGGATTGTTTTTAAACCTTGGGAGTTGAAGGTAATCAAATACACCTTCATCCAATACCTTAGAGATTTCCTCTTTGATGATTTGTCTTAGTTGTAATTTCTTCATGTCCATTTTCCTTTATATCTGTTTTTCATGGCTTTAACATCCTGCCCATGCATTTTCCCATCTTTAGTGGTTCTATATTTGTTATAACCCCATTTTTCTTTATCGGCTAATTTATCTGAGTCTTGAAATCCTGGGACTCCTGTATCTCTAGGGTAATGCATTTCGTACTCTCCATCTTCTATTTGGTCTGCTATTTTATCACCAAATTCTAAGCGAATATCTGCTCGAATCTCCACTTCATCTCTTCCCTCATAATCATAGTATTCATTATCTGGGTCTAAAGCTGATCTTAATTCACTTCTTAATGAATCTAATCGTTCTTGTTGTTCGGGAGA
>Ga0181377_1000681_pt1 | contig 12231 bp, 29 predicted proteins | sample LowvirmetaG_9_FD_130160 | JGI IMG/M metagenome (GOLD analysis project Ga0181377, IMG submission 130160) | Marine viral communities from the Subarctic Pacific Ocean - Lowphox_13 viral metaG | ecosystem: Environmental > Aquatic > Marine > Oceanic | place: Subarctic Pacific Ocean | collected...
AACGCTATGTCAATCTCAGAAACAATCCCAATGGAAGATCTCGTCCTGCAAGTCACAGATCACTTCGAATTGCAAATGCGAAAGCTCTTCGAGGAAACTCCGGAAATGCTCGCCGGGCAGACAGAGGCGATGTGGCGAGCACAGTGCTCAAATGCCTCGATGGACCTCATGACAGACATTCACGTGCTTATCGAGCAGATTGAACTCAAGCTGGTCGCTCGGGGTGAGTACTTCAATGAATCAGTTCTCGGGTAGGAGAAAACATGGCAGACAATCTAAAAGACCTGATGGAGATGATTCAAGACAATCTTCTGGTTGCATTTGATCACCTCTCGGACGAAGAAAAAACTGTAATGTGTCAGGTTGTAGTAGACACGATCAACGATCAAGCGGAAATCCAGGGGGCGTGATGCAAGACGTCAACTCAAGACTCTTTGACTGGGACAACGACCCGTACTCCGTTCAGGCACTCATCGGCGGAACTGCAGAAGCATCAGCGTTGGGCTGGCCTCCAGGATCTCCGTGGCCCGTTCAGTTCAAGATCACGGGAACGAAAGGGGAATGCGTCATGAAGTTGGACCCATGCGGAGCGACCCGTGACCTGCAGACCTACCTCGGGTACTACGACGGAAACGTCATCCGTACTACCGTCTTCAACGACTAAAAACGGCGGCTAAACCAGAGAAATACATAGAGTGCAAAGGCTCAAAACCTGGGATAAGATAACTTCACAAGGAGGCCATCATGGAAAACAAACCAGAACTTCTCAACGAAGCAAGTGACAATGTGCCTTCTCCGGTCGGATTACAGATCCTGTCTGTAAAGGATGCACTTGTTGACCTCCTGGTAGGAGTCCGATATCATGACGAGGAACTGGCTCAGAACCTTTCTCTTCAGATAGACAGACTGCGATCACTAGGCTACAAGGCATAAAAACGGCGGTATAGAACAAGAAATACTTTTGAATGGAGAGAACAGAATGCAGTTCGTCGACACACACGCACTAGAAAAGAACAAGAACCTCGCACGACAGATGGAATCGCTCAGGGGACTTAGGTTCCTCGCGAAGGGAGATCGGGACGCACAGTTCATGGTCGTCGCAACGGAGGTATCGGCACGAGGAGAAGTCTACATCACAGGAATCTGCACGGGAGGACTCCTCGACGATGACACGGGTAATATGGCCAACGGTCAGTTCTACCGGTTTTCTATCACCGAGATCAGCCTCACCCACGACGCAATTGAGAAGTTCGAGTCTCGACTCGCTCGATCCAGGGACGCCACCTCGGAGTGCTGCTCATGACATACAAGCAAGCGCTTAAAAAGCTGAAAGAGACAAGAGAGCTCAGTACAAAACTTCTAGTTCCTCTGAATATCTCATTCGAGAGTTTTCTCAGATACGCTCAACTCAATGATGCACAGCAAGAAAAGCTGATGGATAAGCTGATCGAGAACCTCGAGCGTGCCTGATTGAGTGTAAGCTCAATCAACCTGGGTTATAATATTCTCACAAGGAGAACAACATGTCAGAGACACAATACATCCCCCACAACGACTGCCTCGGCACTTCCAACGTGAATGGTCTACTCTTCCCTCATCAGCTTCAAGCGATCAAGATGATTGCCCCGCGGGACATGGAGAGAGTCTTTGGTCCGGGCATCGACGTCGACCTGCCGTCAAAGGGTTACACAGACCCTGAGTGGTACTTCAAAACGTCAGACGGGATCATTTTTGGCATCGGCTGGCGAAACGGCCAGGCTCGGCTTCGAGGACGCGGAAAACGCGGGACCAAGTCGAATCACCTCCAGCTCCGACACCCTTCACAGGCCCAAGCTACAGCGTTTGTGGACTTCTTGGTCGACAAGCTCGGATAGTTTTAGCTGCTAAACTAGAGAAACGCATTGAGTGTAAACACACTCAACTTGGGTTATGATATTCTCATAAGGAGAACACCATGGAACTCAACATTGACCTCATCGACTACGACCTGGGCGAAGTTCGCTTGGAAGGCGTCTCTCGAGAAGCGGCACTCAACTTCATCGAGAAGTTCGGTGGCGAAATCAAAGAAGAGATCACAGAAACAGTCGATCTCGATGACATCGACGGGGGCGGGACAATGGAAGTCGTTTCGATTTACGCTCGATTCCCCGAGTCTGTCAAGGACATTCGGGGTCACGTCGCCGGCATGGCGAAGGCAGCAGAGTTCTGGAACCCTGACTTTCCCGAAGTTCTCGGTTACTGGAGGGGAGAAATGGCCCGACTTGAGGAGACACTCGAAGACTAAAAAACGGCGGTAAAGAACAAGAAAAGCTTTGGAGGAAACAAGTGGACATCATCGAAGAAATCGTAGACAGAGCGCTAGGAGGATACGAACCCACGATAGACAACAAGTGGGGATATCCCGATCTCATTCTAGATCTCTACCTTTCAGACGACTGTCCCCCACCTCTGAACGCACCACGCTATCAGAAGTACCTACACGGAAGAACGTCAGAGATACGGGACAAGATCTATAAGAAGCTCGTCGCTCTAGAGCACTCGAATCGATGAATACGTTCTCTCTCACGATTATCGACATCATCGTCTTCAGTGCTATTCTCTGGCTCTTTTTCGTTAGCGGCGCCGCCTTCTGGGCGGTCGTGAGAGGTAACTCGTCTCGGATGCGCTACATTTATGTTCCCGATCCATGGGAAGTGGCCAAACAGCCACGTACAGAGGCTCGTATGACCTCTGAGGACGACGGCGACAATGTGATCTTTTTAAACAATGCGGACGAAGAGATTGACTGACAATAAGTGTGGGTGTACGTCGCACTTGGCGCCGACTCAAAAACAAAGAAATAAACAGACAGAAGTACACACCGGCGTTCATTATGATTCTTTTGAGTGTAAATGGCGCCATATTGGGATAAAATAGTATCATGGAGGATAGAATGACCAAGGAAGAGACCTACGACACACACGTCTACGTTGAAGGCCGACAGCGACCGCTTCCGGTGGGCATGTACACGGACGAACACTCCGAAATCTGCTCGATCCGGTTCGGCAACTCGTTCACGCTCAACGTCGTCTCTCCCCAGGACTTGATCACGCTCGCTCAAGAGCTCGAGACATTCGGCCAGCGCGCCATGGAGCTCCACTACGGAGACGACTCCTCACGCATGCGCGCAATGAGCGAAGAGATGACCCGACTCCAGGAGAAGCTGGAAGGCGCTGGTGTTATTGAGCCCGTAGATCGCGATGCTGAGGATGACTTTGTTCAGGCAGGGATCGACGCTCGGGAACAGCAAAAGGCCGCCCGAATGATGAAGGGCACGGTCTCCGCCGGTGACTGGAAGGACCCTAGCGACCCGGTGAACTGGTAGTAGGGGCTCCTCGCTCAAGACAGCTTGCACGCGCGAGCGCGCGCGCGGGGAACAAGACAGCTTACGCCGTGCGCGTGTACATACGCGCGAGACAGCTTATAATAGAATAGAACACGCACGCGGCTCCAACCGTACAGATGGAAAGGGAAGTAGAAATGATGTATCGACTGAAGTGGCAGACAGAGGGACCTGTTGGTTGGGGCCGCGTGCACCAGGTGATCGGCGATATCAACGCCGTGCACATGCTCTACTCGAGCGTTCTAGAGCTTGCGCGACAGAAAAAGTTTGGCGTCAACGCTGAGGTTCGGTGTATGTCCGCTGGTGACGACGACGGCAATATCGTCTACCAGTGGGGCAAGAACTTTTCTGTCAAGCGCTCTGAAGAGCCCAAGGGACGATGGGGTGAGTTCGAGCCCCTGTAGAAGTTGATCTGCTCTTTGACACCACAAAAACGTATCGTATGTTTAGATAGACAGCGATGATTCTGAACGAAAGTTTCTGACCCCCTGGGGTGTAGATCCGTTCGAGGGGTTTAGATACCCACCGGGTTTCGTATGTCTACTCGAGATCTTTGATCTGCGCAGAGCGGGGCTCGGAGTGAAGTGTCGGCGCGCACCGAGGGTCGCATGCGGTCGGCGTCCAGAAAATACTGTGCAGCGGTCGACCCTGCAGCGACGGTATTTGCACAGACACTTTCACGGGCGGTGTGCAAAGAGAGAACTGCAAAGTTATAATATTCTCACACCCCCAATGGAGACTCCATGGAAAAGTTCACCATCCACGTGCAGTTCATCGGTAACAAGTTCGACGGCGTCGATGAAAGCGGCCGCATGACCGAGACGCACGACGAGACGACACTCACGGCCGCAGTGGAGCGTCTCACTCAGGGTCCGGCTGCGAAGACGGGGCTCATCGAGGAGGTCAAGGTCGTCGACATGCTGGACTGCACGAACTTCCACTGGCTTCATGGGATGGTGATGTTCCCAGTGAAGGGTGTGCATTTCTAGGCCTGGTATGGTAAAATATTCTCACACCCCAGCCAACGAGGTTCAACATGTCACTATCTGTCACTGAAATCCAAGATATCCTTGAAGAGAAGGGCCTTCCGGCCGCCGTCCGAGTTCTGGTCCGCGTGTACAACGAGTCCGAAGTTGAAAATCCATGGAGTGGATTCTGGCCGCCGTTCGCAGTGGCATCGGTCCACGTCGCTCGCTGGACTCTCGGTCACGACAAGGACGGAGAGAAGCGGTACGAGCCCAAGTCAGTCGAGGACCCCCGATTCAAGAAGCTCGTCTCTCAGCTCATCCCTCCGGGTGGTACAGTCGAGGCTCTGGTTATGACTCTCGCAGAAGGCGCGTGTCCCGAACTCGCTCGGATTCTCCACATGGAGGAGGTCATCGCGGAAGACATGGCCGACGAAGATGAGCAGGACCGGCGAGACGAGGTCGCGCTCCGGGAAGAAAAGGAAGTCATTCAGCTCCTTGAGTAAGTGCAAAAAGATACGCATCGTGTTAAGATAATGATGTAAGGCAACAACAACAACCACGACAACGAGGTGCCAAAATGGCAAAGTCCCTTAGTTCCGCTCAGATCGCTGCTCTCACCCAGGCCGCGAAGAACATGAACAAGCTCACCCGACTGCAGGTCTTCGCGCTTGCACAGTCCGGGCTCATCGACGTCCAGGAGAAAGAGTTCGTCCTCACCGGAAAGGCTCAGCGTGCAGTCAAGCGCCACTCTCGACAGGTGGCTCTCGATGCCAATATTCCGGTCATCGCCGAGGCTGCACTCGCGGTCCTGGACACGAACGATCGGATGTGCAACCACCGAGAGATTTGGAATCGCGCTGGACGCGACAAGTTCGAACGGGACGAAGTTCTCGACGCTCTCCGTGCACTCCGCGAGGAAGGTATTCTCGAGACGGTCAAGCTCTCGGGCAACAACTTCCAGGTGTTCTGGCGCCGCGGCGCAGCCGCTCCGGCGGTGGTCGTCCCGGTCGAAGAAGCCGCAGAGGGCGACGTCGCTGAAGCGTAGTCAGAGCCTGGCCCCGGGGTTTTCGGACCCCGCGGGTCGAGGCGACCCTGCAGTTGTGCAAAACGCGCTGCAAAAGAGTATAATATTCTCACACCCCAAACCACTGAGGTTTCAAATGAGTGAACTTGCCAACGCACCAACCCAGGTTCTCGAAGTCCACGAGGCACTGCTCGCCAACGCACGTCAAAACTGGGACGATGATTTCGCTGACACAGCGGTCTACACGCGTCCCGAGGACAGGCGCAACCACGAGACGAACGAGTACGAGCCAACTGGTAACTGGATCGTCGGCTGCAACTTCGAGGGTTGGGGACCGAGCATGATCTTCAAGGAAGGCGTCTGGTACTACCGCAGCCGCGGCATCGACAAGCCGATGAATGCCGGACACGAGGAGGCTCTCGGCAACGCAAGCTGCTTCTTCACTGGATGAGCAGGGTCGACGGGGCTCTCGGTATAAGCTGTCTTGCGCCCGCGTACGCGCGCGCGTGCAACAGCTCGCGCGGCATGGTATAATATTTCCATAAGGAGGCAGGCATGGCAAAGACCAAGAAGCAGAAGTGGGATCCCCTCAAGGCAGCTGCCTCTGCACGACGGAAGGCACACTTCGCTCAGGGTGGCACTGTGGCAATGTGGCGCGGACGGGCTGCGACTTTCAAAGACTGTAAGAAGGCAGCCTCGAAGAAGGCCTGTCGCGGCCGGGTGAGCGCATGAACGTCCGTCCGAGCCACGTTGACAAAGACATCCTGTGCTGCATCATTGAGAGCGAAGCACCCCATATGATTCTCGAGACACTCAAAGATCGAGGCTTGGGATTCGCGATCTGGGGAGAAGGCGTTGAGACTCCGGTGGTAGTGATAGACAACCGCGACGGTCTCACAGAAGATCAGCTCCTCGCAATTGAGGCACATGAACTGGGCCATATCATGACCGAGTCGGATGTTGAGGTAGACGCTGAACTCTACGCGATTGCTCTCCTCAGGCTGACCGGGCACCACACAGCTGCTCAGCTTCTTCTCGACAGAGGCATCGTCGATGAGTGCAACGCTGCAGAAGTACAGATATAATATCTGACCCGACCCTGCAGCTGAACGGACTGCTGTGTCGTGTGCAAAAAGGGCGGCTGCAAAGTATAATATCTCCACACCCCAACAATGGAAACTACATTGCCTCCATTCATCCCAGTTCGATACGAAATTGTCCTTACCCCAGGTTACGCAGTCTGCCATGGCATCGACTCCAACGGGACGAAGTGCATCGTCAATCTCATCGAGAAGCCCGAAGACATTCTCTTCATCCCGAAGGATCGTCCGATGCTCACTGGCTGGAGGGGTCGTCACATCGGCTGGATGGCACATCCGAACGCCGTCGTCGTCCGAGACGATCGGTTCGACACTGATCCCATGCCCTGCTGGTAAGACGTGCAAATCCACACTGGGAGGGTTATAATATCCCCACACCCCAACTACCGAGGTTTAAAATGGTTTTTCTTCATCTCATTGAAATCGCTGCGCTCCTGGAACTGGTCGTCGCATCCGAAGCAGGCCTTCTCCCAGACGACATCGTCGGCGAACTCATCTCTTCTCACCCACTTATTATCAACGAGTAGGAGAACATCTTGTTCGACAACACCCCTTTTCTTGAGGTCTTCACGATCTCTTTCGCCGCCGTCTTCTTCTTCAGCCTCTTCATTCAGTCAGCTACTGCTCGAAACGCAGAGATCATGACAGCTGAATCCTGTGTCACTCAGAAGTGGGCAGAGTTCGAGGATCGCACCAACACAATGCCCAGCACAGACCTGGAAGCTCAGTGGCGAGACGCCTGCTGGGTTGACATGGGCGCAACTTTCGAGGTGGAATAAATGAAGACAGCAGCTTACATGATCGACACCTACAAGACCATGGCCTCAATCGGCATGCTCAACGAAGTGATGTGGCAATACGTCGACATGGCACGCGGTGGTGACGGTGGCAAGTTGTACGGCATGAAGGGCGAACCGACATGTCGTGAGTACAACTACCCTGGATACCCGACAAGCTTCTTCCAAGAAGTCTGCAAAGGGATGGGCTGGGCGTTCTGAAGTTGTGAATGAGGGTCGTTAGCTCAGTTGGTAGAGCATGAGACTTTTAATCTCCAGGCCCCGGGTTCGAGCCCCGGACGACCCACCACTTTGGCATGCTTCATATGCCATCCCTGTGCACAGGGGAACCGACGGTTGCAAACGGAGGATGAAGATAGAGAGATTAGGGCGCTTTCGAAACTCGGTCGTGATACGGCAAAGCCCTCACATTTTACGTGCAAAAAGTGATCATGTGAGATAAGATATTCTCACCAACCCCAACTGAGGTAGAAACATGGTCCCCACTTTTCTCATCATTCTTACGAACGATTCCTACTCAGACGACATGAGGTACTCCAAGGTCTTTGACCGAGTCCCAACCCGTCAGGACGTCATTGATTCGTTCGGTTCCATCGATTCCGGTGATCACAACACTCGGACCTACACGGTTCTCAACATCCCAGATCGGACTGAAGTGGGAGGAATCACGGTCACGGACGACGAGGAATACAGTTTTGGTTGTCTTAAATAGGGTGTAAACACCCTCACTTTAAGATAAGATAATCTTATAAGGAGGAAGCCATAGTTTAGCGGCTATGGAGTCAGTGCAGGGTCAACCAGACGCGTGCAACAAAAAAACAACTAAGTCTAAATAGTATCTCAGACTCGCAGGCTTAGAGTGTAAGATGTGAACTTGAGAATCACGTAACACGAATATCGTCAAACCCTCACTTCTTCCTCCTCTTCTTTTCCTGCTAGGGGTGGCAGGACGCTCTAAGAGCACCGGGTACAAAGCATCTCACGCCCAAAAAGTTGGTTGGGTTCATGGCGTGATTGAGGCTCCGGTGTTCTTAGAGCACACCCATTTTCGACCCTGCACGCGTGCAATCTTGCGCCCCGCATAGTATAATATTTCCAGGATTTCCTTCCTTTCCCTCGACCCTGCACACTCGAAAACCCGGGTTCCTTTCGGAACCCAGGCTTCGGGGAGAACCCCAGAGGATTAGCTCTGGAGGAACTCGGGAGTGACCTTCCAGAAGATTTGGAAGTTGTTGTCAGAGAGCTTGATGGACTCCGTGAGTCCCTCATCCCGGAAGGACCGGAGGGAGTCGAGGATCAGACCCCGGTACTCGGACTTGTCGAGTCCAGTAGCCTTGAGGACATCATCGAGACGGAACATCTGCTCAGCGTCAGTTCCGATCTGGGTCAGTGCCTCGTGAACCTTGACCTTAACTCCTTCGAGCTCAGAGGCCTTTGCCATCCGTTTCATTGCACGACCGGCCTTAGAAGTGTGGACGATCTTGTCACCCTCAGTGGTGATCAGACCCTGAACTGCGAGGTTGCAGATCTGAACTGGAGTGAGCTTTCCGGGGGCGATAGAGAGAGAGGAGAGAGTGTCAGTGGAGAGTGGCTTTGCCATGATGAGAAACCTCAGTTTGAGTTTTGAGTAGTTGTCCTGGTGGACATTGATATCCTAACTTAGGATGAGAATCTTTGCACAGCTTGCGGGACCTCGAGACCCCACTGGCTGATGTGACCAATACACTGGAGCCACGCTTGGGGCTCGGATTCGATAGTACCCTCAGCATCAAGCCAGAGAACGTCGACCCTGCGTGCATTCGGATCGGGAGCGTCAGTCATGATGATACCAACCGACATTGTTTCACCCTCGGGAATCGTTTCCCCGGGCATGATAATGATATCGCCTTTTTTCATGTCGCGGCTCCCTGTATGATAGTATCTTATCTTTGCTTAAGACATCTTGCACTGTTGCAGGGTCGCCTCGGCGACCGCGACATTACACGCCCGACAGCCTGTCCTGTTCGTCGTACTCCTGGTCCTCCCGGTGTTCCCGTGCTTCCTGGGCGTCGATGAGGCGGTACTCCTCCGCCTCCGAGGCCTCCCGCTTCTCCTCCTCTGCCCAGTACGCCTTCTCGGCTTCCCACTCTGCCTTTCGGGCTTCGTAGGTCCGCTCCGCTTCCTCGAACAGCTCCTTGTTTGCCCGCTCGAAGTCCTCCAGTGTCCACGTGGAGAAGTCATGCCGCGGCCGGAAACTGTAGAGCTCCTTGTACACGTCCGAGTACGTGTTCCAGGCCATGTCCCGCTCGTACTCGTAGACGTTGGAACAGTCTCCAGCGACCGACTCGGCCACCATCATGCAGAACAGCCCGGGCTTCGCGGACATCTCCGCCTGTCGCACGGCGTTTTCACGCTGAATCCACCCGATCACGTCGGTGTCGGCGCGGAGGGAGAGTTCGCGGGCGGAGAGGGTAGGTGCGGTCATGGTGACTCCGAGTCGACCCTGCGGGCCGAAGACTTTGGGGTGGGTGCCGAAGAATCCGTCCTCCTCGACATCCATATCTTACTTTCTTTTTTCCTGCTTTACACTTAGGAGTGAACTTCGAACTTCTTGATCACGGTGTGCGAAGCGAGGAAAATCTTCGTGCCCATGATCTCCACAGTGAAGGGCGGGAAGTTCGGGTCGTCCCAGTCAGAGTCTCCAGCCGCACAGGCATCGCAGAACCGGTCGTGCTCACGACGAGCAGCGTCGATCAGCTCAGCAGCCGCACCAGCGGCCTCTTCGTTGTCGAACATGAGCTTCTCTCGGCACAGACCTTCGTACTCCTCAGCGGTCGCCACCATCCAGACTTCGGCCATGTGTTCCTCCTTATAAGAATATCTTACTGGGATGTTGTGCGCTTTGCACGTCATGCAGGGTCGCCTCAGAGTGCAATCGCACTCCGGGGCAGCACCCAGTGTGGGTCAGCACCCCATCCAGTCGTTGTAGGAGTTGATCCCGTTGAGCATGCCCTCCTCCCGCGCAATCTCCTCCCGCCACCGCTGGGCGTCCTCTGCCTCCTCCTCCAGGCGCTCCACGTGGTCCTGCTTGAACTCCTCCCAGGAACTCCCCGCGTAGACCTCTTCCCCGTCGAACTCGTACTTCGTCCCTGCGTCATCCACCTCCCAGTACCCAGACAGGGTGTACATCTCCCCGTGCTGGGCCCAGTTCTGGTTGATCCAGGTGAGCATCGCCTGGGTGTTCTCGAACCCGGAGATCTCCACGTAGTTGCACTCATCGGGCGAGTCGACTCCGAAGATGCAACGGGGAGCGGGGTACTTCTGGAGTTCGGGGCGAATGAGAATCTGGGACATGTGCGTTCTCTGAGGACTCGACCCTGCCGGGCCGAAGACCCGGAGGTCAGTGATGTGCGCCGAGGAGACCGTCCTCCTCGACATCATTATCTTATCCCAGGTTGTTTCCAGTTGCACATTGTTGTTCCACGTGGCAAGTGTAAGCGACCTTGCAGCTGTGTATAATATTATCACCAACCTCGAGGTGAAACATAGACCCGAAATACTTCCCCATCCACGTTACCTGGGCTGACATCAACATCTGGTCTGTCCGGTGCAGTGGGACCAAGCACGAAATCATGAAGTTCACCGCGATGGGACTGTACCTGAATGAAGTCCGAGCGAAAGTCGAACAGTTCCTGGAAGACACCCAGTACGACGGACGACGAGTGCAGATCATGACGGGACCTGATGACGAAGGGAAGTGTCACCCCATCCCCTGCTAGTGCAGGCGGGGCAGAAAAAGAGTAGAATATACTCACCAACCACGAGGTGAAAATGGCAGCTAACGATCGCGGGCTTTCCAAGGCTCGCACTGACGTCACGTGTTGGAATCTGGACCGTGACTGGGGCTTTCGCGGCACCAAGGGTTACGGCATCGCCCGGAACTACTACCACCGCGCTGACCGCCGCTTCGCTAAGAAGCTGTGCAAGGTCTCCCCGGTGATTGAGGTCACGGTCAAGCGGCTCTGGGGCGAGACGGTTTACGTTCACAACGTCTCAGACCCCACGGCCTGGTGACATCTCGCGCTCGGTGCTTTTTGCACCGGGTGTCGACCCTGCAAGTGCAATCTCACGGGGCCACCCAGTATAATACGCAGGGAGCCTCTCACACTCAAGCTATCTTGCGCCCCATCTCGCGCGCCATCTCAGGCGCGGGAGTATGTATGGGTTTACCTTTTACCTTTCGACCCTGCACACTCGAAAACCCGGGTTCCTTTCGGAACCCAGGCTTCGGGGAGAACCCCGAGGAATCAACCCTCGAGGCTTTCGGGAGTCCGCTTCCAGAAGATTTGGAAGTTGTTGTCAGAGAGCTTGATCGATTCCAGCATCCCACCGTCACGGAAGTGGCGGAGAGCTTCGAGGATGTTCTGCCTGTGGGTGGCCTTGTCGAGACCCGTCGCCTTGAGGACGTCGTCCAACCGGAACATCTTCTCAGCATCCTGGCTGACCTGGGTGATTGCTTCCCAGACGGCCGGCCGGACTGCGGCTGCTGCCTCGGCCTTGCCAGCGCGCTTGATTGCACGGGTGGCCTTCCCGGTGAGTTCGAACGAGCCCTCCTCATCCATGCTGATCATACCAGCGGTGGCGAGGGTGAAGACGTCGACCCTGCTGAGCCGGGAGATGTTCTTCTGAGCGGAGATGAGAGCGGAAGACTGAGCGGGAGTGATGGAACGAGCCATGATGAGTACCTCTTTGGGTTGGGGTGGTTGTCCTTTGGACTTTATTATCTTAACATCTCTTCGAACCGTTTGCACCGTGCGTCGACCCTGCTGAGATTTTTTGTCCTTAGGTCCGAGGGGTTTGTTTCCTTTATCCCCTCGATGATAATATCTTAACCCACTATTGAGACAAATACACGGGAGGTAAAAAAGAATATGTTGTGCAAATCGACCTTGCGACAGATATAATATCAATGTATGAGAAA
>Ga0181377_1000682_pt1 | contig 12222 bp, 15 predicted proteins | sample LowvirmetaG_9_FD_130160 | JGI IMG/M metagenome (GOLD analysis project Ga0181377, IMG submission 130160) | Marine viral communities from the Subarctic Pacific Ocean - Lowphox_13 viral metaG | ecosystem: Environmental > Aquatic > Marine > Oceanic | place: Subarctic Pacific Ocean | collected...
ATCAAAAGTAATAGTGATAACAGCTTGCCCGCCACTAATTTTGAATGACGTACCTGCATTGTCATCAATACAGTTTACAAACTCATAACCAGCTTGCTCAGTAGCACCAGTGACCGTTATTGTAGGCTTGGTTGTCTTGCGCCAGTATTCGTGATGCAGTTTGTTTTCTACTAAAATTGCTCCAGACATTATGAACCCACCAATGCGTTAATTTCTAAGCCATCTTCAGTGGCTTCGTTTAGAGCCTCTATGATACGTCTTGCACCTTCAGGGTCAATAGAGCCGTCTACTGTTACGTTTATAGCTTGCGGTGCTTGTGTTATTTCATCGTTAGCCGCTGGTTGTACTGGTGCTGTTTGAGCTGCTGCTGCTCCACCGCCACCGCCGCCACCGCCGCCACCGCCGCCACCACCACCGCCAGACAGCTTCATAGCTCCTGCGGCTATGATGCTTGCAGCCCTAACCTTGCTTGTCGTTCTTGCAGTGGCAATAAATGGTGTGGCTGCTGCTCCTGTGGGGTCAACAAGTGCAAAAGCTGTTCTAATTTTAGCAACTTCTGTCTCTGTAGCAATTTGGTTTTCTGCCAAACCAACACCAACTTCTGCCAATATCATAGCTTTAGCTAGTGTTTTGCTTTTACCAGCAAAAACCTGAGCAAGACCCAGCATACTTTTATACATTTTACTTTTTGTATCACCGCGTACCTTATCTAGTTTTTGCTCTTGCTTTAATTGTTTTTTATTCTCTCTAGCTAATACTTCGTTCTTTTGTTCTTCTTTTTCAGCTATAACCTCTAACTCTTGGTCGTACTCCGATCTAATTCTTTCAAGTTTAGCTTCAAGTAATACTTCTGCTGTACTAGCTTCAATCTCCCCAGCAGCAACCATTCTGTCTATATCTTGTTGCGCTAGTTGATCTTTAAGCTCCTTCTCAAACAAGGCAGCTTCTGTGAGCCTATCTTGACGTTGAAGTTGGAAGATAGCTGCCTGAGCCATTTCTTCTTCTGCGGCTAATTGGTTTGCAGCCTTAGCTTCTTCCCTTCTAATTCTTTCTTTTTCTGCTTTATCAGCAGCTCTTTTTTCATCAGCAGCAGCAGCTTTTTCTTTAAGCTCTTGATTTTTATCAAATTTATCTAATGCTGGCCCAAAAATTTGCATCATAGGGTCATCTTTTGTCCCTACAGTAGATGAACTCTCAGGAACATCAAACTCATCTTCTTCAGCTTGTCCTATACCCTTCCTAGCGGCAAGTGCTTGTGCTGCCGCACCGCCAGCAGCCATAATTCTATTTGTTAGAGTGTTTACTTTTTCTGACTCTATATGCAGTAGGTGTAAAAACATACCATCTGCTTTATTTCTATTAGTTTCAGCAACCTTAAAGTATTCTTCTTGCAGCCTTGCGAATTTTGTTTCTGCTTTTAAAAGTTTTATCTCATCTGTTCCTGCGGCAGCTTCAAACACATCACCAACAAACCCAAAAAACTTAGCCATTTTATTGGTTTGCTCTATTGCTATTTCAGCAACTCCACTAGCTCTTGCAAACTGAATAGATGCGTTTGTAATATTTTCGCCAAGCAAATCTGTAGCAGCAGCTAAACCACCACCAGTCCCAGCACCGCCAATCTTCCCCTCTAATTTTGAAAGAATTAAATCTTGAGCTTCAAGCAGCTTGTTAGTTTCAGCTAACTTTTGTATCTTCTTTTTTTCTTCCTCTGTAAAAACTACACCTGCGCGTGTCATCGCGGTTAGGTTGCCGATTGGGTCTTCTAAGGCTTTTGCTAATGTTTTGGCAGAACTAGCAGCAGTTACACCCATTACTGCGGAAAGATCAACAGAGGCGTTCACAGCTCTCTCAAATACATCTCCCTGCACCTTACCAAAGCTGAGTAAGATTCCTTGAACATCTCGTATTCCTGCCGCGCTAGATAGGGTGTCTCTCCCTACTTGCTTTGCCATTTGATCTAGCTGTTTTGCTGTGAACCCTGCTGAATGACCTGTAGCTTTAGTAATAGCTTCAAGTTTAAACATTTGTGTTTCGTAAGCGGCAAATGCAGTAAGAGAGGATTTAACTGCGGTTGTTATTGCAGCGATAGAAACACCGACCGCTAAACCTTTTAGTGCAAACCTATCAAGACCTGTGGCTAAGAAAGATAATCGACCAGAAACTCCCCCAAGTGGGCCAGTCATTACGGCTGCTGCGTTAGAGGCTTTTTTTAACTGAACAACCATTTTGTCTGTGGCTGTTGTTACGTCTTTTGTTTCTTTTTTTAGTTTCTTTTTAGCGGCAGTATTTTGTTTTGTTTTATTAGTGTTATTTTGTGTTTCTGTTGCGTTTTTCTTTTGAGCTTTAGTGCCATCATCAACAGAGCGAGCAGACTTACCAGACTCTTTTGCAAGTTTTTTTAACTCATCATTAGCTTTTTTAAGTTGAGCAGTGTTAGCCTCAAATATCAGTCTTGCGATTGTGTCTGCCATTGTTTTAGCCTTTCTTCATCTAAGCCTAAAATGGCATTTATCTGCCATCTATCTAATTGTTCGTCATACAGTTTAGAGTAAGCCAATATATCTTGCAGACCTATACTCTCCACACCTTTAGAGATTAGACAGTAAGCATTCCAAGTGCTGATAAGGTGGTCGTCAAGGGTAGGTTGATCGTGCAACTCTCTAGGAGCACGACCAGATATTCTTTCAATAGCTTTCCACTGTTCTAGCCTTGTGGATTTACTACCCTTGATTCTACCGTTAGCAAAAAAAACCCATTTGCCAAACGCGATTATTTTTTCGGCTTGGCTGTCGTAAAATTTGACCTGTCAGCCATAAAAGTGTCAATCTGATCTCTGATGTAAGGGGCTTTTGTGTATAACTCCTTGCATAACTTTTTAGTGAACTTTTCATCTGTGCCGCGCCAACCTATTGTCGATGCAACCAAACTATCTATAGTCATTAACTCGTCATCAAAGTCTTTGTTCGCTCTAAGAGCTTCCATATATGCTTTCTGCTGCTTCTTTGCTTGCGCTCGGAATGTAGAAGAATCCATACCCATTACTTTAATAAAAAGACCTGTTTCATTACCTTGGTCGTCAATAATTTCTATTTCCGAGCCAGCTTCGTGTAAATCAGTTGTGTAAAGTTCACTAACTTTCATAAATCACCCTTTTTTAGTTAAGTAAAGCCCCGACTAGCGAGGCTATTTAGTTTTATAAAGCTGTATCAATTACTAATGCAGAGTTTGTGCCATCTGTGACTGCTACAAAGTCCATAGAAACAGATAACAAGCCTTCACCGCCTACCTCAACAGCACCAGTAGTATATATGATTTTAGCCATAGTGAAGCTAAAACCAGTAGAGCCTGAACCAAAGCTGACTGTTAGAGAGCTTGCAGTATTACCAATAAACTTCTCTAAGAGAGCATCGCTTTGAAAGTGAGCAGTTACAGAGCCACTTACACGACACTTACCAATACCACCTTGAATTGGAATAACCGCACCAACCTTGTTAGTAGTCTCAATACCGTTCTCAACAGACAAAGAAAGGTCTGTTAAGATCGCATCAAGCTCACTAGAGGTAATTGTAGCGTCAGAAGAATGGAAAGGGTTGTTAGCTTCAACGTAATTACTTCCACCGTCATCTGGGTCAGTATCAGAAGGTGCAGTTTCAGTAGTCATTGTTGCGCCAACAATACCAACAGAGCACTCAATAAGTCCATCAGCAGGAATACTCATTGAAAAGTTGTTAAACTCACAACCTTTATAAATGTGAGCGTCATCACCACCGTCTAGGTCAGTGCCGAAGTCTTGAGCTATAGTGTAAGATTGACGAACTGAGCCAATCTCCATAGCACCACCACTTAACGCATCATCTCCCAAAACTCCGCGCAACATTTCTATGTATGCTGGCTGGTGTGCTAAGTCAAAAGAGATTTCACCTGTAACAGAGTGAGCACCCATAACTATGTCTTGTAATTCACGATTGCCAGTAATAACCGCAGATTCGTGGTTAGTCTTAGCCAAACTTAAACTAGCAGACTTAAAAGGAATGATTGTGTAGTCAGTCCCAGTAGCTGCTGTTCCATAAGTTGATTCTTCTTTAAAACCAACTACTACGTTAGTTCCACTTGCAATTGCCATAATTAACTCCTAGCGGGCGTTACCGCATAATAAGATACATCTATATTTCTAACAAAAAATGCACCATCTCTGCGCCCAACGCCTAGTGATACGTTCAAAATTCTAACGGTAGTACCACTGTGGGTTAAAACCGTACCTCGTTTAAATGTGTTAGCTATTGAATCCATATCGTCTTCAAATGCACCAATGCCAACTTCATTAAAATAATCTATCTGGAATATACCTTGATGGTAGTCTGTTCCAGTAGTACCTAATGACGCTGCTGTTGTATCAGCAGGTAACAAAGTTCCTCTAATCCATTTTATACCAGCAGTTCCTTTATCAAAAGTAGATAAATCAACTTCTTGGTTCTCAAAGACTCTATTGGTAAATCCTAAAGAGGATAAGCCATCAAACTCAGTCTCTAGGGCTACCCTAATGTTTCTATAGTCTCTAGCAGTATCGCTCATTTAGTACCCGCATTTATAATGTTAGTTCTAAGCATACCTTTAGGGTTTTGCCACTGACGATTAGGTTCTCTTTCGCCGCCAAACTCAACTGAATTTGCATACTCAACACCATTGGTAAGAAAAAACTTCTGCCCAATAGTTTTTGGTGTTATTTCTTTGGCAACAGCCTTATAGCTACTTACACTATCTTGACCACTCTTACCTTCAGACCTATCTACAGCTAACGGAGAGCCAATAGTGGCGTTCCAATTATTAATAAGTTTACCAGTAATAACTGGGGTATCGGCTACTATACCGTTACAAACTTTTGAATAGTTTTTTTCCACAAACTTAGCTGCGTCAACCATCATTTGATCTGCTGCGGCTTTAACTTCTGAGTCGAAGCTCATAATAAATTACCGTAGTCGCTGGCTGCACTGGGTTAATCTCTACAACTCTTAATTTCTCAGAGTTAATTGTTGCTGTATCACCAATCTTAGGTGGTGTTGAAGTATACGCAACGGCTGGAATCTCGATAATCTGTGTAGTGTTATCGCTTTCTTCAGCCTTACTCTCATTGAATAAAACTACTTTAGCAGTGTATGTCGTTTGGTTTGTGCTACTCATACCCGAAGATGGGTTGTAGCTTCCACGACTGAAACGCGAGAAGGTTACAGACTGACCGAAATCAGTGAGTATTCTATCTGCTGTACTTGCTAGTGGTGCATAGTCAAAGGCCATTATGCCCTCACAACCCTCATAGGGTTTTTAATTAGCTTTCTAAGCGCCTGAGAGGCTGCTGGTAGCAAAGTACGATCTGCGCTAGAGTTCTTATACTCTACTTCAATCTCGCCTATCTTCTCTTTTACAGTCTCTCTGGAGATGGGGTCGTTAATACCAAAACCCTGCTCAAAGCCATAAGCTAATTCATAAATCGCAATTAGCACTTCATTAGGTATTTCATTGTTATCTTTCCCAAAGCCGTCAATAACAATCCCACTACGAGGCCATTGCATTGATTGTGCTTCGGTTGCTTTAAGCCCTATAAAAGGTAAGGACTCAAAATAATCTGTAGCTCGCAGAATATATGCCTCTGCTTGAGCGTCACTTATATCTGCTCTGCTTGTGTATCTTGCATTTAGATAGGTGTCGTAATTGGCAACAGTAACATAGCTGTTAGCAGTTGTTGATTGCGAACCTGTTTCTACTGTTAAAGCCATTTCATCACCTTAAAAAAATGGCCGACCTGCAAGGGAAAGGGAGGGAAACCCAAGCAAGCCGACCAAAGCACTACGAACTTACTGGTAAATGTTACCGATGAAGTCAGATTTCCAAGCCTTAACGCCCCAACAAGCGGCAACTTCGATCATAGACTTACGGTAGCCTTTGTAGATGCGTACTTCAAATACTAGACCTGAAACTGGGTCTTGTACAAGAATTGCATCATCAGCAGCATCACCAACAGACGGTAAAGCAGGTGCTCGCATACCAAGCTCAAGAGCGCGGCGATGGAACATAAGGTTAGACTGATAAGAAGCTACACGAGTAACTACGTCATCGTCATCTGCTTGAGTCAAGATACCTTTAGAACCGTTGATGATAATGTTACCACCAGCAGCGCCAGAAGCAGTTTGAGTGTCAGAAGAAACAACATAACCAGAAGTAGTGTCACCAGCGTTAGTGATAATGTCACCATTCAAGATAGTGCCACCGCCACCTGCGTCAACAGTTAAAGTAGTCTCACCAACAACTTCGTTTGAGCCATTGTTGATTGCCCAAGCAGCTTCAGTACCAGCAGTGTGAAGTGCAGACTGGCTAGACTCACGAACGCTTGCACCGAACAAGTTAGCTAAAGTGCCGTTGTTACGGAAGTCAGCAGTACCAGCGTGGTCAGCGAAAGCGTTAGTACGGCTCGCGCGGAAAGAACCACCAGCTTGAGTGTTCAATACAACTGAAACGTCATCAGTAGGCATACCATTGTCTACAAGTAAGCGGCGCATTTTAGCAGCTTGCTCAAGACCAGTAGTAGTTGATGAGAACGCAAATGGGTCAGTACCAACAGTACCTAAAGCGCGTGAAGCATTGTTCTTAGCTTCAACGAAAAGATCGCTTTCCATTTGGTTAGCTAACTTACGCATTGCTTGTTGAACTAAGTCACCGTAAACAGTTTCGTAGTTACCAGCGTTACGCAATTGAAGCTCTTTCTCAGCACCCATTGGGATTTGGATAGCTTTAGCGTTAGTTAGTTGGAAAGTAGAAGCAGTTACAGTCTGAGATGTGCCTTCAGGTATAACCATATTGCCGTTAGAGATGTCTACAAAAGCAGGTGCTTCAGCAGTTACAGCAGCTTTGATGGTGTCACCAACAGCAGCACGAGTGCTATCAGCGTTCATAGTTACAGAAGGGATAAAGCCTACAGCTTCACGGCCTACAGTGTCAGCAGCGACATAGATGTCGTTTGCTAAGTTTGTTAAAGTTAAATCATTAGCCATTAGAATGGTTCTCCAAAAGAGTAATTAAGTTATTTTGCCGCCAGATTTAACGAAAGACATTCTTTTGCGATTGTCCATTGCATCAAAATCTGATCGACTTACTTGTTTGGTATCCCCAGCCCCGCTGCTTCCACCTGTTGCGCCGCCCCCAGCAGCTTGTGACCCATCAACTAGAAACGGGTATTCCGCTTTAATTGATTGTGTCAATTCTTCTACGCTACTAACGGTTAAGTTACCATTAGTATCTAAAACTCGTACCTCACCATCTACTAAAGATAGACGCGAGGAAATTTGCTGCGACAACAAGTTGGCTCTGGCTGTATCCTTTGTAAGCGATGCGGCAACTCTACCTGCCTGACCTTCCACCTGTTGCTGCTGTAAATTAGCCTTTAAAGTCGCTAACTCGTCAGCCGCCTTCTGTCGCTCTGACTCAGAACTGTTGTATAACTGTTCAAAGTCGTTTGCCTTCCGCAGCTTTTCAGCCGTTTCTAGCCTTGATAGCTCTTCCGCTTCCATTGCTTTTTGCTGTACCGTTTTCTTTTCGGTTAGCAATTCGTCAATCTTACGCTTCAAACCACTTACATCTTCTTTCGGTACACCGTCTACATTCAATGTATAGCCATCTTCGCCCTGCGAATATAACCCCTTAACTGAATCGTCTAACGTATCGAAACTTTCTTCACTCACTTTGTATTGAATAGTCATCTATAACCCCTAGTTATAAAAATGTCGTCACCCTGTGACAATTAGTTCTATATATCACTCTCATCTTGAGATGTCAAAGACTCTTGATCTTCTTCATCTAATTCAGGCTCCATTTCAGGTTCTTCTGGAATTTTCGCCATTTCTGCCGCTAGTTCAGCGTCAATATCTTCATTACTGCGACCGTCCTTAACAATGCCTTGCTGTCGAGCAAGTTCTTGCATATCAGACTTCGCAATAAGGTTTCCTTCGTTCAATTGCATAGCTGCCATAAGCATTTGTGGGTCTGCAACATCATCAAAGAACTTAGTATTTAAAATAAAGGTTGATTCTTCATCCGCACCCATAAACATACCGCACCATTCGATGCAGGTCTTGATACCTTCGGACACATTATCAGCAATGGTAGTTAGGATAGAAGTTTCGCCAGCTTGCTCGATTAAACTTTGGGTTGCTGTCTTAGCTGCGCCAATTTCAATCATTCTCGCGCCAAGTTTTCGCATTTGTTCTTCTTTGCGAGCCATAAGTTTGTCAGCTAACTGGTTTTCGGAAGCCTGTACAACAGAAAAGCCACCAGAGTCACCTAAAAAGTGACCAGCCATAGAGCCAACGGTAATTCCGTTAGGGTTAGCCTCTTGGAATTGACTTAAAGACATAGTTGAAGACACACCAAGCGTTAATTGACCGTGAACAAAGCAGTTTTCTTCTAAATCGGCTGAGTTTCGGAAATGTGCAATGTTAATGTAAGCAATATCACCGAGTGGCGGTACGTCAACTGTGGTGTCGTTATTTTCTGAGCCAATAATAAATAAAGGGATAAAATCAAACGTAGTTCCATCGGCTTTTGTCGGGGTATACTCTTTAGTTATATTCTCGTCATCTCGATATACCTGTTGGGTATATACACCCTTTCTCAAACGTAGAACTCGGTACTGTTTCTGGGGTTCATAGCCAAACTCATCTTCATCTGCGTCATATTCTTCGCAAAGTACGGCAAGAGTTAGGATTTTCTGTCCATTAATGACTTCTACGCGCCAATTAATAAAGTTTTCAGCGGTATAGCGGTTAATAGTGGCTTTTGGAGATAATCTATCGAATTCTTCTAGTGATAAACCCGATTCTACTTCGGGATAGTCAACTAATAGGCAGTGACGACCTTTTCCGATGACTTCACCCGCTACATCTTTGGCTAAACTTGTTAAAGACTCGCCAGCACCGTCAGAGTTGTCTTTTAGGTACTCAACTTCAGAGGGAAGTATACATTCAGGGTCATTTCTGAAGATTGCACCTGCTAAACCTTCTTTAGTCTTACCAGTGAAGTTTACAAAGACAGCTCGCTCTAAATAATTGATGTAACGAGTGTCAACTTGGCTCACGCCTTCCATCGGTGGTAAGTATTTGGTGTTAGCTTGTTTTATGGCACGTTGACCTTCACAACAGTCCTCGATCATTTGCCATTCTTTAAGGTAGGTACGATATTCTGGGTTTTGTAGGTCAACACTCATAATTAGATCACAAATCTGAACGGCACAGCCGCTATAGGTTTAATAATAGGTAGTTCGTGGGCAATAGGATAAGTAGCAGCGTCTATTAAGTGATCTAAACCACTCGTTTTATCGGGGACACCGTTATTATCATACGTCAACTGCTCTAAACTACTTGACAATTCAGGACATTGCTCCGAATTTACCATAACTTGCAGTGAATCAAAAGCTGCGTTTGCAGCCATCACTCGATCTTTGATAAAAGGGTTCTTTTTGGGTGCTCTACACTCAAAACCAGCCGCCTCTAAGAGAGTTATGTCGGAGATACTTGCGTTCACTGTTTTTCTACTTGCGCCAGAGGCATCTGGGTAGATAGCAATGTTGTGGTCGGGGAATTTAGTTTTCAAAGTGTGAATCATAGTCGGGGTATCGTATATTCCCGTTAATTCTTTAACTGCGTGATAAACACCTTCACGATAAACGAATACGACAGCAGACATATTGGTTACGTTGAAATCCATTCCGACCATTAGGAAATCAAAGCGCGTAATAACCTGTTCGCTCTCATTTTTATCACGGTTGTAACCGTTATATACCGTTCCTTGGGTTAAGTTGACGAATTCACCGTTAAGATAGGCGGATAAGAGGTTACTAGGGTAAATAGCCTTCAAGTTATCCACATAATCGACAGGAAGGTGAGGATTTGATGTCGTTGGCGCTTGGATTAGCTCAAAGCCTTCTCTGGGGTCTTTTTTCCAGTATTTATAGACGAATTTGAAGCCTTCAGGCGTAGTGGTCACTCCGATTGTATTGGGTTCGCCACTGGGTTTGATTTCACGGTTACGAGCCATTATTGCGCGGAATGCAGCCGCAGCCTCAGATTCTTTGAGGGTGTCTAATTCGTCAATATCGGCATCTGCGTGTGCGTAACCGATGATTCTGTTGACGTTTTCCATAGATCGGAAGATGATCTTGCCGTAATTGCCTAGATCAATGTAGTTAAGGGGTGATTTATGGAGTTTATAGGGTATTTTGAGTTCGGTGAGGAGTTCCTCGAAGCGAGGCCACGCAATCATACGAATCAAATCGTAGGTCGGCTCGTAGAAACCCCTATTGGTGCTAGGGTTTCGGAGTTTACCGATGATACAACGCTGCACCGCAGCTTCAGTCTTTCCCGCCCCGAAGCCAGCAACTAACGCTGGGAACTTCGCCTTGGTATTGATATAATCGAACTGCGGTTTGGTTGGTACTAACTTAGCCATAAAGCTCCCAAATACCCCGGAGGGGAGAAATTTTTTTTAGTTATTCTGGAGCTACGATTTCAATATTTATGGGTTCAATACGCGATTGTTGGTCAATATCCATCTTATCGGTCTGACCTAATAGGTTCTTACCTAAGAATATCGCTAATTGGGTGTTTCCATCCATAGCCATCTCTAGTTGTTTGCGTCTAAGCCCTTTAATGGCTTCAAAGCGACCTCTATCAATGGCAGCCTTGAAATCGGGGTTATTTCTATACCGATCCTCTATAACATCTTCGGAGCAGTTAAAGAACTTACCCAACTCTATGAAGCTACAGTATGAACGAGATAACTCTTCTACCTCTACTAAGTCAAATTCAATCATAGGTCTGCCGCGTTTACGATCTGTCATCTCATTTATCCATTAAAAATTTATGTGGTGTATTATCGCGCCGTCTATATCAATTCCATTCGGTGCACCCCCCCTCTCTAACTCTTACTGATACCCGTGAGGCTCTCTCAATGGCGTGCTGGCGAAAAAATCGAGCAAGGTAATACGATTAGGTGAGTATATAGGGAAAGCGCTTACAAAGACAATGGCGCGTTATAGTTAAAAAGGTATTGTGGCGAATGCTCAAATATATATTTTAATGTTTTTGGGTTGTTTTGAGTAAATAGAGGGCAAAAAAAAGCCGCTGATTAGGCGGCTGATAAGTGTTTTGTATTATGTATTTGTCTATAGGTAAAGGTAACAGACTCCAAAAATGAGACTATCAAAAGCCACAGTAAACATCGCAGCCGATACCGTATATATCATTGATACTGAATCCCCTAATTAATAAAGATATAATATGCCTGCGCGTTAAAGGTGAACCCAAAAAACCATTATTAATAAAATATCTTTCTACTGCATCAGCTTGAATACTCATCGCTTTAAACCTCTCGCATCTCTTAACAGTCTATACGATAGGATGACAGCCGCTTTAAAATCGCGCTTAGTTTCAAATGTCCCCAAATGCTGAGGCTTATTATCAACTGTGCGCGTTAGTATGTAATAGTGCTGTGATTGGTTGAAGCTGTAAACATCTGCGCCGACTTCACAGTTAAGCACCTGCACAGCCTTCTCGCATTCCTTTAATGTTGCTCTCATATTCTCACCTTTTAATTATATCATTTAAGTTATTGATTAACATCTTATTTTAAAAAAGTACTGTATGGATATACAGCGTCGCCAGCACCTAAAATTCATCTTTTTTTCGTTCAATTGCAGGTTTAATCCAGAGGTATTCACTCCAAATAGGCTGACTTGCATTACCTGCATAACAGAATGAGTCGTGATAACCGTTTTTATCGTATTCTGCGTGATCTTCTTCGCTCATAATATCAGCGTCTAAAAAGCCTTCATTAACTGCGTGATCTAATGCCTCTTGCTCGTGGTTAGCGTATGAGACACAGCGCACACCAAATTCATTACCTACGAGAAAAGCCTTTTCGCCCCATCTGAAACCGTCTTTATTTGCTATCTTTAAATTGCTCATTTTAACACCTCTGAAAAATCGTCGTTTGATTTGTAAAGATTGCGCGATAAACAGTAAGAATCGACCCACGCCAACACCGAATAGGACGCGCCTAGTTCAAAGCACTTTTTGGCGAGGTCGTCGCAACCCTCGAACGTGTACTCATCTGCGATTATTTGAAGCTCAATTGCTATTTGTTGTTGATTCATTATTTTCTCTCCCGTGGTGGTGC
>Ga0181377_1000684_pt1 | contig 12203 bp, 4 predicted proteins | sample LowvirmetaG_9_FD_130160 | JGI IMG/M metagenome (GOLD analysis project Ga0181377, IMG submission 130160) | Marine viral communities from the Subarctic Pacific Ocean - Lowphox_13 viral metaG | ecosystem: Environmental > Aquatic > Marine > Oceanic | place: Subarctic Pacific Ocean | collected 2015-12-10
AGGTTTTAAAAGAATATTACCTATAACATACACTCCTGACTTTGTAGACACACAAGATCCTCCTAGATTCATAATTGAGTGTAAAGGAAACCCAAACGAAAGGTTCCCAATGGTCTGGAAGCTATTTAAACGCTATTTAACAGTTAATAGTATAAATCCAGTGTTGCTTATGCCAAGAAACCAAAAAGATTGCTTAGAAGTGATTAAAATAATAAAAGAAACTATTCTCTAGCTTTTTTCATTTGATTTAAGATAGATTTTTCATAATCTTCTTTAGGTATAGGACCTTCTTCTAATAGCATCATATAATTTGGATCTGGTGTTGATCTTAAAAAATATTCATCAAAAGTTCTTTCTAATCCATCTGCAAACTTATCAATATTTGCTCTAGGAACACCGGGTTTTGTTATAGCTTCTAGCCTGTTCGTCAACAATCTGAAAGCTGAATACTTTAATGCTTTTCTATGAGAATCTGTAGGCCCGTTTATATAAAATGTTTGAGCAGGAAAATCTCCAGCGTCCTTTAAATATGTTCCGTGAAAGTAAAGATTCCAAGCTTTGTGTATACCATCGGCCTGTTCAATTCCAATACTAAGCATACCTAAGTTATCAAAAAAAACTTTTTTTAACCCATCTATTGTGCCAGATCTTTTTATATCGCTAGAAGAAAATTCAATTAGATCGGTTCCAAAATAATCATTAGAAATAATAGAAATAGCGTCTTCTAAAAACCCGTTTCTAGGCATAGGTTGCATTGTAAAAATTAAATCTTTTGCTACAAGCTCTATTTGGTTGTATAGCTTTTTAGGAACAGATTTTTTATCATATGTTTTTAAAAAATCATTAAAATCTTTATTATGTTCTAAAAAAGCATCAATACCTTCCTGAGCTCTATTATAATCATCAAGATTATCTGTTGAAGCAGCAGGTGTTTGCTTAAAATCAAATTGATCAGTTTGACTAGATATTTTCATCATATTATTAACAGCCGCATTTACACCTCCCAATCTTTCTATATCATCTTCATTAACACCAAGAGCTAAAGCAAGTCCTCCTCCAAAACCAGCAACATCAGCTAAAGCACCGACTTGTTTTATAATATTAAAAGACATAACCTCTCTTACCCTACCTTGCAATCTTTTTTTAGCAAACTCTTTTTGTTCTTCAGGTATGTTTGGATCTAAAAGAATAGAAAGTTGATTTGTTATATCTGCTTTAGCGTTTAAAACAAATTTTTGAAAAGGGATCGCTGATCTTATGCCAAACTTTACAAATTGTTTTTGATTTTGTTGGTATAAATCAGCTTCACTTACAGCATCTGTTTGTCTCATTACTAGTCCAACATTAAAATCTGCGTGATTAATTGCATCTATATCTGGGTTTTTATTTTGTTCCACCCACCAAGAATCTAAATCTGCAGGAATTTTTTCTCCATTAGAAACTTTATAATCTAAATAATGAGCTTCAAACGCGTTATTAGCGGCAAGCTTATCAGCGTTTGCTAGCCAAAGATTTAAAGACAAATTATTAGAAGTGTTTAGTAAATTTATAACTTGATCAAAAGTATATAGTGCCGTGTCTGAAAATAAACTTTTAAAATCTTTGTTGTCTTTGTCTAATTTTAAAGCTCCTGCATAATAATCCGCAGGCTTGGATTGATTTTGGTTTATAGCAAGCTCTGATAGTAACGAGTTTCTGAAACCTGTTCTAGATTTTGAATATATGTTTTGTAGGTTTTGACTTCCTAATCCCATCCTGCCTAATAAGGTTTGAACTCTTTTTTTAATATTACCATCAGTAGACTTTGTGTTAGTTAGTCCATTTGTAAAAGTAAAAAATTTAATATTTTTTGACTTTAAATAGTTTTTAGACACGTCATTTCTTAACAAAGTTGTTGTTCCTGAAACAGCACTTGAATATTGACTAATACCCTGAGACCATCTACCTAAAGAAACTGCAGAAACAGCACCATAAGCAGTGTTGGTTATGTCATCAAAAACTTTACCGACTAATCCCAAACCTTTTTTCCCACCAGTAATATCTACATTCTGCATATTGGTTCTTCTTACATCGTCATGAAAAAATTGTTTTCTTTTCTTTAATGCCGTAAACAACCTGTCTTTTTGATTACTTTTTTCAAACAAATCATTAAAAAGTTTATTGTCTAATAAGTTGTCTAATGTTTGCCAATTAGAAAAAGCACTTATTTCCATATTAACACCTCTATTAGCAGCATAAACACTGTTAAAAAAATTACCTGGACTAAGCCTCATGTCTTCTGGTAAATTATCAGGTCTAGTAATTGCTTTTAAAGCGTCTGGACCTAAAGTTTGTGAACTTGGCCCTAAAAAATCTCCAAACTTTGGAGTATCGTCAGTTCTCATAAATAAAGGAATATAATGACCTTTCATGTAGAATGACTGCTTTCTGTTTTCATGATCTGTAATTCTTTGTAAAGCGCCATCATAATTTTCTTTAAACATTTCTGTCATTCTAAAAACAGCATTTGAATTAAAAGTAAAAGCTTTTTTATGAATTTCAGAAACATTTGAGGCTTTTTCAACACCTAGTTTTTCAATTAAGCTATTCCATGTTTCATACTTATCTTTATAAGCTTGTTCTTTTTTATCTTCATATTCTTGTTTTGCTCTATCTCTTTCGTCTAAAATATATTTTTTCATTCTAGCAAATTCAGTGTCTTCTTTTGTTTCTTTATTAATTTTTCCTGATCTTCTAGACAATACTGCTAAAATAAATTGCTCATAACTATTAACTAAAGAATTTGGATTTGTGTTTGCTGCTTCAATTTTCGAAGGATCTTCTCCTTTCGCAATAGCATCTTGAAATAATTTTTGATTATATTCAAAAACTTCTTTTGTAAAAACATCAAAATCTTTATTTGATTTTTCCAAAGCTTTGTTTTGAGGCTCAGCTGTTGACCTTAACGACTCTAAAACTAAGTCATAAAAAGGCTTTCCTTTAACATTGTCTTTCACAATCATTTGTAACAAAACATCTGCAGTAAGTGCATCAACTCCTCCAATTCCTCCTGAATAAATATTTTGAGAAACATTATTTATTTTTGCTAACAAGCTCAAAGCTAAACCTTGATTATTACCACTACTTGTAAGTTTTATTTTTTCTGAAAATTCAGCAGACATTAAATTTGCAATTTCATGTGATCTTAATATAGACTCTACATTTCCATATTGTGGAGACTTGCCTTCTTTTAAATCATCAAAATATTTTTTTATAACTTTTTTTTGATTTTCTTTTAAGTAACTCATAAAGTTACCGTCTAAATTAAAATAGTCTATTTTTTTTAATATATCTTTTTTTCTAAGTCTTTCGATAGCTTTAGGATCTTCAGCCATTGCTAAAGATTGATCTGCACTAGGTCTTGGTTTTTCTTCAAAACCATCTTTGCTATCTACTTCATTAACTGGGCTACTTTCTTGAGTACCAACAGGAGAAACAGGATCTTGCTCTATTTCAGGATTTGTTTTGTTAAATTCAAATTTAATAGCTGAATTTAAATCAAAACCATCTAACTCAACGTTTTCAACATAATTATTAATATTATTGAGGTCGTTTTCACTATTTGGATGAGACAAACCAGCAAATTCGAAAGCAATCACGTCACTTTTAAAATCTTTTTTATTTTCTAGAACATCTTTATAATACAATTCTATAGCCTTATTAGTAACAGCAGGATCTCGAGAATCTATTGTAAAATTAGTATCTCCGTTTTTTATTTTTTCTTCTTGTAATAATTTTATAGCTAGACTATCATATTTTAACTTAGTGTCTTCATCTGCAAAATAATAAGACATCTCACTAGGATATTTAGACAAATCTTTTCTAACTTCTTTTTTTATTTCATTTATTTGCTCTCTAACTATATCTTGTGTTGATGACGGTGTTTTTGGATCATTAAGTATTTTAGTTTTCTCTTCTATTTTTGCTATATTATTTATAAAGGAAATCTTATCACCTTTAGACATTTCGGACAATAATTTAACTTTTCTTGTTTCTATAAGTTCAATGGCACTGTTTAATTCTACTCTTTTTTTAATTAACGACTCATATTCTACATTTCCATCTAAACTAGTTTCACTTGCAGAAGCCTCTTTTTCAATTTCTTTAATTAATGATTCATTAACTATATTATCAAGATATTGTTTATTTTCATTTGGAACCGACAAATTTTCTAAAATTAAACCATCACCTAATTTCTTTAATCTTTTTTTATTTGAAAGTTTTATTGCATGAGTAATAGCTTTTGACGTTCCTAAAGAGGTAAGACCTGTTTTAGTGAAAAGCTCTATAGCTTTTGTCATTTCAAATTTTTCATTACCTAAATTTACATCTATAGCATAATTTGTAAAAGCAATTAATTCTTCTTCAGAAAATTCATTAAGTAAAAGTTTTGAGTCTATACCGGTTAGCCTTTCGTACATGCTTACATACTTTTCCTTAAATCGTTTTGAATACTGTTCAGAAAAAACTCTAACATCAAAAGAAGTTTTGTCTTTTGGTAATCCTTTAGATAAAGATTTAAAGTATTTGAAAGTAAATAAAGTAGTAAAACCTACTTCAACTCCTGTTTTTGCTAAAGAAGTCATTCGTCTATCAAAATTACTCATAGATTCTAAATTGACCTCTTCTTCTGTTAAAAACAAACCTTGAGATTTTTTTTGTTTTATAGACTTTATTTGTTTATCATAAGACTCTAGATTACCTCCATAACCTGAAACAGTAATCATACTTAATCCAAAATATGGATTTAACAAAAAGGCTCCAGTACTAGCCATAGAATTTGCAACTGGATCCACAAGCTTTGCTATAATCTCATTTGGCCCTTGAGATTTAGTTAAATCTCCATCATACACTGGCAAATATTCAGATTTCACTTTATTAAAAAATTCAGGATTTAATAATTTTCTAATATTGCTTACAGCAGGAAGTCCAGTTTGTCCATATACCATAGCCTCAGCTTCTTTTGGATCTACACCTAGTAATTTTAAATTATCATAAAATATGTAAGCCATGTTGACTCCTATCTCCCAAACTGAAAAACCAGCGCCTTGAACAAAGTTTTCCACATTTTCATAAGATTGGTTCATCCAATTATACAATCCTCCAAGTGACGCAAAAGAATCTGGGTCAGATTTAGGTTCCCAACCATATATTCCGTTTCTTGTAGCCTCTTGTGTTCTTATTAATTCTTTGGCTTGTTGTACATATCCTTTCAAAAGACCTGATTTATTTGGATCGTCTATATCTATCTTTATATTTCCTTTTCTTACCTCTTGTAATTGATAAAAGTCATATAGTTTTTTTGTCAAGTCATTTAAAGAAGATGCTTTTCCATTTATTTTAATTGCACTTAAAGGCATGTCAGAAATATCCAATCCTGATTCTTGTAATGAATTTAAATAAATACCATCGTTTAAATTTATTTCTTTATACTTTCCAGTTGCTTTTAATATATTTCCTAAATCTTCACTAAGTAATTCTTTTCTATCGTTATATCTTGTAATTATACCAGAAATTTTTTGTTTCAATTCATTTACTTGTTCTTTAGCTCGTTCCATTGGATCTACTAAAAATCTTTCATCAAAACCAGAACCCCTTCTAAATTTCTTTTTAGCTCTTTTTAGAATTTCTTTATTTCTTTTGCCCATCATTTCATTTGCAAGACCTAAAGTTTCTTCCCACTCTTCTTTATTAAATCCTTGAGGTCCATAAAAATCTGTTACAGGTCGGTTTGAGTTCATAAAATCAAGTATACTTTGAATATCTTTTTTTACAGGAGTTAGTTGTGTAGTAAACCAATCTTTTGAAATTGTAGGTAAATCTTTAACATCAGCATTTCTATATTTAGCAAAATTACTATTTATAGCATCCCTATAGTTGTCTTTATCAGTAAGAAAATCTTGAAATTGTAAAAATCTATTTGTTTCTAAATTATCAATTTTTCTTGTAATTTCTTCTTCTGAAAGCCCAGAGCCTAAATATTGTAGTCTTAAATTTCTTTTATAAGTATCTGTAAAAAGATCAAATGTTTTATCATCACCGCTTGCGTTTGTAAGTGTTATTTTGTCGGTAAATGAACCAATACCAGAAGTTTTTACAGAAATACCGTAATCATCTAAAAGACCTGATAATGTACCAACTACATAACCTTTATCTTTTCTAAATATCTCCTTGGGTATATTTAATATAAGTTCTTTATAAGTATTTTTTGAAAAGTCAAAATACGCACCGTTATCATCTGCTGGCTGGTTAAGAACCTGTTGTTGATCAGGATTTAAAGGACTTGCTGATGTCGGAAAAGACGAGTCCATTTCTACTCCTAATGGTGTATTGGATTCTGTTCCAGAAATTTTATTTAATTCAGCTCCTGAAAAAACCTTAGGTTCATTTTTTTGTGAAGGTAATTGAAAGTTCCCAGGTGTATAGATACCATTTAAATCCGAATTTTTTTTTTGAATTGGGTTTTTTTTTTCAGAATTTTGATCAGGGCTTTCTTCTTCATACAAGAAAGAGTTATAAATACTTAAGCCATTATCCTTTGGAGTGATTTTAATATTACCAGAACGTCTATATAAAGTAGATATATTGTTTTTTAAATTTGGGTCAGACGCAAATCTTAGCGCTGTTTTCTCTTCTATTTCATATCCGCCTTGAGCGTAAAGATTTATTATAAACTCTTTAGCCTTCTGTATGTTTACCTTTGGGTCTGTATCTAAAACATTATTTTTTTCATTCACAATCATAAAATTACGGTGTTGGTATAGGGTTTTTCTTCTTTATGTAAAAGCTTTCTGCAAACTCAACAATAGCTTCAAAAGCTTTTTCTGGTTTTCTAAAAGCTGGATCTGCTGTGTCTGAATTTAAAAATTCCTGAAAAGCAGGATAGTTTCTAATTTGTTCATACAACTTCGTAATCTGTCCCGGTGATAAAGGTTTTGATAAAGCGTTTGTAACGTTTATAGTTTCATCTCTTGTAACGTTTGAATCTTTTCCTCCTTGTTTCTTTTGTTTAGGGTCTACAAATTCAGCTTTTGACCTTTGCTTAGTAGCAACGGCATTACCACTTACAAATACTTGAGGATTGCCTTCTATTCCTGTTACAACAACAATACCGTTTATATTGTCATATTTTAATCCTGTTGATGAAGTTACGTTTAAAAAATCATTTAATTTTTTTGAACTTTTCTTGACTTGTCCAGGAATATTAAATCCGCTAAATTCTGCATTGGAATTGGAAATAATTTTTTCAAAATTTAAATCAATATTGGCTCCTTCAAACAAATCACTATATCCATTCTTAGCCATTTCATATTCAAACTGCTCTACATTTATTGGAATAGCTTGATCTTGAAATTTGGCTTTTCTTAAAGATTCATTTACAAGATTGCTTCGGAAAAAGTCTCTATCATATCTTACAGGTTGTTTAATATTACCGTTTTTTACATAATTATATTTTGATATATCATTACCACCTACCTCTTGTTTATCTAATTCATCTTGTGACAAGTTCATTCTTTCTTGATCTATTTGTAATGAACTATACACTTTCTGTCTATAATGAGCTTTTGCAAGCTCTAATGTCTTTTTCTGTAAACTAATTCCTCCCTCATCATTTCTATTAAAACTAAAAACATCATCTTCTTGATCAAAGAAAATTTTATTTCCTTTTTCGTCAAGATAAACACCATTAAAAGGTTTTATTTTTTCCTCATCTAATGGCCCTGAATACCCACTATGACCAATACTTCTAACCCCTAATTGCTCATAAGCATAAGACTCCCAAAACCTTCTGTCTTGTGAATTTATATGCGTTTCAACATTATTTTTAAATACATCTAAACTTTCTTTTCTTACATAGATATTTGTGTCCTGTAATCTTTGTAATAAACCAAACTCTATTGGGTTTCCATTTGGATCAACAAACTTTCTTTCTCCAAGCATACTAGAAAAATTCTTTATTTTTTTTACAGTATGATCATCATCTATTTTTTGCCATTTTTTATAAGTAGGATTTATAACTTCAGATAAAGGTTTATTTATTGGTTCTGATTCATAAACTTTTTTTGTAATAGGGTCATAAATATCATATGTACCTTTTACTAAAATACCTCTGTCTTTGTCATTTTCTAAACTTATAGCTCTTCCTAATGTTTTTTCTTGTCCGTTTTCATCTATATACGAACCTGCTGTATTTCTATCTACAAACCAAGTGTTTGTTAATTGATCAAGAGTTAAATTTGACAGTGAATCGTCTTTTTTTATTTCAGATATATTATTTTTCATTATTTCAGGCATCTTAGAAATTTGTTGTGCCTGTGATGTGTATTTTGAAAAAAGAGCAGTTAATTGACTTCTTGTTAGATTACCCCTGTCATTTTCTGCAATAGCATTCATTGTTTCATTTCTAAATATATTAGCAGCTGATAAGTGTAATTTATCTAATTCTTGAATTCCTGTTGCAACAAAATCTGAAGCTTTAGCTAAAGCAGCAGACTGCTCTCCTCTTTCTTTAAGAACACCCTCTCTAATTTCTTGAACTCTAGCCATACCTGCAGAGTAAATCTTAGCTACTGATCCGTAATCTACTTGTATTGGTTTTACTAATGCGCCTCCTTTGTATGCCATATTATTTTAATTATTTGCCAAATATCCCTTTAATTAATCCAAACAAACCTCCAGCTCTTTTATTTAAAAGACCACCTTGTTTTTTCCCTAGTAAACTGTTTCCTAAAAACTGACCAACTTTTGTTTGACCAAATGGTTTTTTTAAATTAGTATTTTCTCCTTCCATAGTAGCAGCTGCAGTTTCTGTAGTTCCATATGCTATGGCTTTTTGACCAAGTCCTTGTATAGCTTGAGCTTGTTGTGATTCTCCAGCCATAAGTTGTTGACTTAAAGTTTGTAGCTCTAACTGATCTCTAGATTCCTGCATTTGCATTCTTTTTTGAAAATCTTGCCCTCTCATCACATCAAATTGAGATTCCTTTTCAATCATTTTATTTAAAAGATTTAACTCTTTTTGTCCTATCTGTTCTTCACCAGCTCCTAATAGTGCCATAGCATCACTTGCAGATAATCCAGCTGCCACATCAACAAGACCTGATCTTTGTTGTCCTATTTGTTGTAAAGAAAATTGTTCTTGTTCTAATGAAGGTTTTAATGTATCAAAAGCGCCTTGGCTTAAATCTTGATATTCAAAATTTTCAAGACCCTTTCTTGCGTCTGAAGACATTTGCTCTCCACCAATAAATCCTTTTATTGCTCCTGCAGCTCCAGTTATAAGTCCCAATGTTGTAAAGAATGCCATAGTCTTATTTTTTTAATTATACAAATATACAAAAATTACATGTAGCTCTTTATAACTTCTGAGTTAACAGCATATAGCTCCACGAAACCTGTAGAATTGTTTGTTAGTTTTATTTTAGCGTGATAACCCCTTAATCCAAAAGATTCTGATTCTGGATTTTTAACCACAAAACAAAAATTACCTTGTGACGGAGTGTTTGTTGACGATACTGTAGTTATTGTTTTATCTGAAACAGTATCTATAACACCAATAAGCTTTGTAGTACCATCATTGTAATACAAGTTATCTCCTCCTGTATTTGTATCTGGGTCACTTACTTGTATTTGATTAGGTATAGATGAAGAAAAAGTGTAATTATTAGTTGAAGGTATAGATTGTAAATTACCTAATCCTTGAATTGATAATTCAGTAAAATTTAAATTATCAGTTGATAGCCTTCTAATATAAGAATATTTAATACCCTCTTTATCTTCAAATTTTAAATCACTGCTAGAGCCTATGGCTCCTTGTTCTAATTCTGTGTCTAAAGTAGCAAACCAGCTTGTGTTATTTGATTCTAATGAAACAGCCTTAAAAAGCTTTATGTCAGAGGGTCCGTCATTTGCAGAAAATTCTACATGACAACCATGACTTGTTCCATAAAAATTAGTTCTTGTATTATTATCGTCATGCAAGTATAAGTTTCCGTTTTTAAATGAATAAAAACTATTACCTATTCTCTCCATCCATTCTGGTTCATAAGAATGAAATGATGTCCATGCATTGTTTATTTCGTCAAATGTTATTGTTGTTGCCATAATTAACTACATCCTGATGTTACACCTAAATTACCTGATCCATCTACAGGTCTACAATCTGTTCCGTCAGTATAAAAATACGAAGGAGCGTTAGTAGTTCCTGCTGCATCAGTATATATCTTTGAAGATATTGCAAATACACCTCCAGATTGAGCACTACCTACGTCTACATAAAACGTTCCTGAGTTTCCTCCTGGATAATTGCTACAAACAGATGCACAACTAATACTTCCGTACTCTAAAGTTACAGGGTATGGCCCTGTGTTACCACTACCACCACCAGAGGAAAGTATACCTATTTCAACTGTAGCTATAGCAGAACAAGCTCCGTCTTTTGTAACTTTATACTGAAACGAGTCAAAAGTTGTTGCGGATCCGTTATGATCATATGTTATCGTTTTATCTGTGTTCACAATCACTGACCCATAAGACGGATATGAATGAATTGAAACTGTATGAGTTCCTGAAACAGTATCATTAGATAAAACATTTATTGTAGTAGAAGCGTTATTAGCTAATCCTGTAACAGTATCATCAACTAAAGTTGGAACTACATCAATATAATCATATATTAAATATAAATTATCTGTAGAAGAACTTTCAGTAAATGTAAAAGTAATACTATTATCTTCTGAATCCGTTAAATCAGTTTTTGTAACTGTAGGAAAAGTAGCAGCTGCTATTATATTATCTACACTAAGTCCAGAAGAAGATGACACTAAGTATCCTAATCTATTACATGTGTTGAAATCTCCTGAATGGTATCCTTTTTGTTTTAAAGATGACATTGTTATTGATTCTCCACTATTTGGAACGTACTCAGATCCTTTTTCTTCTGTAAAGTTTTCATTTCTTGTAATACCAGATGAATCAAAAACATCTTCATCAAAGTAATATGATCTAGAACCAACTTTATATCTATTAATAATAGATTTATTTTCTTCAGCCGGGTCATTAATTACTATAATAGTAACCTTTCTAGTTGCCACTACTGGACAAGAATGTGTTAATTGAACATTACCCACAGAAACAGAAGTTAAAACAATAGTAGCTGCTCTATTTGCTAAAACATCAGCGCTAGAAAAAGCTACTGTAAAACTACCTGAACCACTTAATGAATTGTTGCTTGTAGTCACACCATTTATAGTTACCACTGCATTAAAAGTTCCTCCAGCTACATAAGCTACGGTTATATTGCCAACTTTTTGACAGTTTAATTCATAAGTATAACTCTCTGAAGTTTCTGTAAAGTTTCTAGAAAGTATTGAATCACATTCAAACTTGTCATTTACAACTCCAAATGGAGATTGATTCATTGATAACACATATTGATGATATTTTGGGTCAAAACCACCTATATTAAATGAATTTTTAAATTCAAATAAGTTGTTTTTAAAATAAGATTTCATACCAAAATAAGATATAGGTGTAATTCCATCTTGAGAAAGTCTTAATACCACACCCCTTGAAGAGTCTGTAAAGTACATTCTACCTGCATAAAAGCTAAAGCTTTCAGGGTTTTGTGATATACCATACTCTCCACTAAAAGGGACGTCTTGTCCTAAAACGTCTTCTATTTTTTGTAATGATGCTTGACCACTAGTATTGTATAATAAAGACTTTCCAAATAAAACTTTAGAAACTCTATCTTCTTGAAAAACTATAAGATCTGTTTCTCTAGAAAATAATTTTTGTATAGAGCCAAACTTACTGTCTAAAGTCTTTTTTATACCTCTAGAAGAATTAAATTCATTTAAAGAATTGTAGCTAGTTTCAGCATTATATCTTTGAGAGTATATTAAAGTGTTTTTTAAATTTACTTTTTTATAACCATCAAGTAAAGCTAAATTAGGTCTATAATCTAAATCATAAAAAGGTGAGAGTCTTTCATCTCTAATTTGTATACTTTCTACACCATTACCAAAAGAGAAACAATTTCCTATATTTAAATCACAAATAGCTGGAAGGGAAGAAGTTTGAGTTTGTGTGTTACCAACATGAAAACCGTTTGATATATCAAAAGTTTGTTCTGTTTCATAGTAAACATCACTATCTAAATC
>Ga0181377_1000685_pt1 | contig 12199 bp, 6 predicted proteins | sample LowvirmetaG_9_FD_130160 | JGI IMG/M metagenome (GOLD analysis project Ga0181377, IMG submission 130160) | Marine viral communities from the Subarctic Pacific Ocean - Lowphox_13 viral metaG | ecosystem: Environmental > Aquatic > Marine > Oceanic | place: Subarctic Pacific Ocean | collected 2015-12-10
TCAGAGTTTAATGATAAAACCGCAGTATTGTTTAATGAGGATGGTGATGAGAGTCCTAAATTCACTATTGATAATGACTTAAATGATGGTGATGCGATAACACCGGGAGATAAGTGTGGGTATTTAGAAACAGATTCATTGAAAGATGCTAAATACTTTTATGCTATGGATGCATCTTCACATACTAAAAATGACTTAAAACATTTTCCTTTTAGTTCATCTAAATTGGGGGAAGATGGTGATGTTGATTCTACTATTATTGTTGAAGATGATAAAGGTATTAGTGTAACATCAACACAAACACCATACTTCTTTTACTTTGGTTTAATACCTGGTAAAACAGCATTAAATAAATTAGTTGCTAAATATTTTTCAGACGTTATAAATAGTCAAACATTAGAAGATGTATCTGGTGATGAAAATAGTAGTGGAGAATCTGGTGATGGAGAATCTGATGATACAGATACAGATTCTGAAGAATCTATAAATTCATTAATTGGGTCTTGTCTTAAAAATTAGGGGATATGGAAGAAAGGATAAAGAAAATATTAAATAGTGAAAAGTCTAGGTCAGAAGATAATCTTATAGAGAAAATGAATCTAACATTAAACTCAAAAGAAAAGAGTATTGATGAAGATGTAATCACTAAGATAATATCAACTAACACTCAGTTTGAGACTGAAAGAAGAGATAGTGGTAAGTATAGATTGTATGGTAATATTAAGTCTATGGTTAGTAATGTATTATTTAATGATAATCTAAAAATATATAGAAAAGATGATAGTACAGAATCTGTATACACTAATAAGAATGATATAGTAGAAAGAAATGGTTGGTTGGGTTATATAGATAATGATTCAGAAACGGCTCAAACATATGTTAAAAGTAATACAGATTATTTAGATAATAAAAGTAGTTTGTGTGAGTTTATACCTTTTGATCCAGGTTATGATAGATTAAAGTTTGATGATCCAGATGGGAAACCAAATTATATGTTAAGGGTTTCTTACCCATGTGCAAATGAAGATATTACATTAGTTGAGAATGATAGTGGGGTAACATTATCAGATGGTATACCATTTATTAGTGTTAATGAAAAAGAAATACAGGAAATTTCTTATACTATATTTAAGACACCAATTAATCATGGATTAAAAGTTGGGGACAATGTAAGATTATTCGGTATTGGTGAGTTTTCTAATGAAACTTATGAAGTTAAACAATTAGGGGATGAAAATGGAAATAAACAAAATAGATGTTTTATTTTAGGTATTACATATTCAAAAATAGATTTTTCTAAAGGAGTATCTAGATTTGCTAGAGAAGTTGATGGTGTGTTATCAGAATATTATGTAAGAAAATATAAAACACTAACCGATGGGTTTAAGGATTATGATAGATATCCTGCGGCGTTTTCACAAAGTTATTTTGGAGATGAAGAGGTTGCCTTTAATTTTACAAAGGACGTAGATGTTAGTGGGTTAGTAGATAATTTAGGTAGACCTTTATCTGAATTATATTTATCAATAATAAAAGTCGATACAGACAGTAATTAAATGTTATTATTATGGCACAAATAGGAAAGGGAGGAAATCACCAACCAGCCAATGAACAAACCAAAGTGTATGGTGTTTGTAATAGAACAGGTAGTAACTTTGGTGATAGATATAAAATTAGTAGTGGTGAGTTCTTAGGGACGTTATCACGATCTCAAGTATCCTCAAACTGTAGTGACGGTAGTTATGATTGTAGTAATGCTTGGTGTAAATCAGGTGGTGCAAAAAATACTTCTTTAGCATCTAATTATAGAGCACAAAATGATCAAGATAGTGGTGGTGATTATGAGGACAACACCAACACTAATAACGATAGTACTAATGACGATGACGGAATTAAAGGTTTTCGTGGGGCTACACAAACTGAAGATATTGGTGAATCAGATCAAAATGTCGAAACTAATAGAGAGCAAGATTTTTTTGATGGTGAGTATGATGAAAGTACAAATAACCCTAATAAAACCTATAAAAATACCTATTGGATAAATAAAACAAAAGATAATCAAAACATACCTAAAGGATTAAGGAATAGATTTTGGACACATATTCAAGCAGGATTTTTAACAGAACAAGATAAGAAGACTAACTATAATGTCAGAGCGATAGGTGATGATGATTATCCACAGGTACATTTTGGTAAAATTGATGATGGTATTGATGAAAGTGATGATGAATTTATTGGTGACATTAGTGAATACAATTCTGCAGAGTTGATAGAGAGGGTTTTAGAAAATAGTTATCATCGAATAAATACAGTATACAGAGAATATAGAAAAGAAATTGTTAATCTTAGTGGTGGTGATATAATAAATGAAAAAACGTTTGAACAGTACTTCAATAACCCACAAACAAAAATATTTAACCATAATTTTGATACGAGAAATATATCGGTTAACTTTTTTAGTAATAGTAGTAACACTAGTATGGACAGTTGGACTAGTATAAGTTATAAAATATTAAACTCTAATGAAGTATCTGTTACGTATGACGCTAAGGGTAATAATGGTCATAGTGTTTTAATAACAATTAATAATTTAAGTGAAAGTTCTGATGATGATGTTTATGAAGTTGGTAACCTAAAAGAAGGTTATATATATAAACCACATTATAAAATAAAAATTAGAGAGTTCGATTCTACAATTACGTTTGAAGAGGGTAGTGATGTTAATGAAATACCTAGTTATGCTACTTTAGATTTCACAAGAATCAAAACTACATATGATGATAGTGGTACAAGGTCAATATATAGTGCTCCAACAACTAAAGAATTTAATACTTATAAATATAGGAGGTTATTAGATATTGGAGAAACCGATATATTAGGTTTAGGGGTAGATTACCCATTTAATAGTGGTGCACATTATATCTATTTAGATAGTAGATTTTATTTACAAAGACAAGATCCACCATTTGATTCACATAATAATGAAGTTGAATTAAAAGTACCAACTAATGTAACATTATTAAATTACTTAGTTAAGTCACCTAATTATTTAACATTTAAGATAGATGGTACTACCTTTGAGGAAGACTCAAATATAGGTAACTCAGTAACTAGTGATGTAATAGATGGAGATGTGGAACCAATAGATTTATCGGTTATTCTAAAAGAGTATGAAGGAAATTATTCTTTAGGTGATAGATATATATCAGGTGGTAAAGAAACAGATACCTCAACAATAATAACTAAAGATTTAGATGATGTTTGTTAATAGAAAAAAAATAAGGATAGGTGCAATTACTGGTAATACTATTAATTTTAATATACCAATACAATCAAATGCGAATCCACTAGATAATGAAGATTTAGTTAAATCTACTTTTGTTGAAAAGGAGGTTGAAAATGCTATTAATAGTGCAACTGATTATAAAAAAGTTAGATTTAAGCCTGCAATTGTAAAAAATGGTAAATGGAAGATAGTACCTGAAATTAAAATTGAATTAAATTTCTTAAATAGTGAAGGTTCTTTTAGTGGGGTGTATAATATTTTAGGGTTTAACAGCGAAGATTTATTTTGTAGGGTTAATAGAGTGATAAAAAGTTACTTATCATTAGATTATTATAATACCACTAATTCTGTAGATAATATGTTTTTAACCACAACAAGTGTTTATACTCAGATGGGTAGTGATCAGTTAAACAGTGTAGGTATACCTAAAAAATCTAACGAATGTCCAATTAGTTATAGATTAGGAAGTCCAACACTAAGACCTAATATGGTACATGAAGGATTTCATATTTATTGGTTTGCTGCAGATATATTAAACGCACCAAATCAAGAATACGTCATCTATTTAAGTCCTACATATCAAAATGCTGGTAATGGTAAAGTATCTATTATGTCACCATATACTGGAAATATTACACCATTAAACTCGGAGGATGTACAATACACTAAAGTAATATTAAAATATTATAACGGTAGTTTTGTTTATACTATTGAGGCAAATGATACAAGACAATTGAAAGAAAACGGTGGGGGTATTGATTGGAACGATAATTCAGACAGTATACCTACAATAACATTTTATGAGGCATTAGCTAATAATTCTAGTAGTGAATCAACTGATATGACAACTGGTGTGTCAATAGGAGAAGATACTAGTGCAACTTAAAAGATATTGGTATGGAATTAATTAAAAGAAAAAGATTATTAGAAAACTATAGAAGTAGACAGTCAGGTAGTTATGGTGAAATAACAGCATCAACTATAGATATATCTTTATATATAACACACACCTATGAAGATATGGGTATATATAGTAATTCTTTTTTCGACCCATATGACGATGATTTTGTGGGGACATACAAACTAAAAAGAGAAGATATTAACATTCCTGTTAATTTTAATCCGGCAATTGATGGTAGACATCCTTTGATGGGACCTGAGATGTATAATCAAGATACAACAACTGTTTCAGGTGAGATGGATGATAGATATCTAAATTCTGTTGCTTCATATCAAGTAGATAAAAATAATAATCCAATATATAAACCTAACTTAAATATGTCTAAGGATATCAATAAAATATATGACGGTGTTTTATCTGTATCTGAAGATGAAGTGAATTATGTAACTGGTGGAATATCAATTAAAGGGGGTGAATATAAACCAAATACAGGTATTTCTTTTAATAGTAAAATCAATTCCTATGTAGATGATTTAATCACTGGTAAGAGATGGAGAGAAACTACATTTACACATACTATGGGTGGACTTAGAACTACAAGTAATGGTGAGTTAGAGGCAAACGTAAGTTTATATGCGTTGTATAAGAAAGAAGAATTACTAAATATTGTAGAACCACCAAAAGTTAGAAATAGGGTATTTATAAGTAGAGGTGGTGAAGATATTTTTGAGAGACACTCAATTATGTCTGAAATAAAAACCAGAGATGATATTGATGAATATAGAAATGGATATTTTTAAAAATTAAAAGTTATGGCAGTTGGAAATTATGGTACAGTTAGACCCGCAGATGTTTCGATAGATGAAATAGAAATTTTTTATACAAAAAATGATGGTAACACTATTAGTGATTTAGCAGAACTAAATCCTAGTCAAGTGTTAGTTAAAGTAGATAATCCAAATAATCCTGGTGAGATATTTGGTGGGTTATATACATTATCATTACCTACAGATATTTTTAATAGTAAGGGAATATATTCTATAATAATTAGACCAAAACAGTTTAGGGCAACAATTGCGGATTGTGGTGTTCTTAATATTAATAATGATGTTTTAGGTATTGTATTAAATAAAACAGATATACCATCCAACCTATGGAGTAATAAACTGGTAGGGTATAGGGTAGAATACCTTAAAACTAATACTTCTGCAAATGAAGAGAAAAAAATAAACAATTTATTTAGGGTTATTACTTCTAATAATTTAGCAACTGTTGTTGCGGATCCAACAAATGGTAGTGGAGAATCTACTTATGTTTTTAGTGATAGTTCTAGTTTAATGTTTTGTACATTAACACCATCATCTGCACCCTCAGTTAGACCTAATGTTACACCTTATATTGGTGAACCTGGACAAACCGTAATAGTTTCAAGTACTTGTTTTAACCCTATAATGTTAGAGGTTGAAATGGTAGATCATGATGATGAAACATTAGCATATGCGTTATATGGTAACCAATCAAAATCTTTAGAAGATGGTATTTATACTATATACGACTTTGATAATGAGATATATCGTCAATACAATTTATTTGAGATTAAAGATCAATTTGAAGGGTCACCACTTTATGAAGTTAGAGAAGAAAAAGAAAACTATGACTTTAGTAAGGGGTTTGATAATATAACGGATTTATAAAACAAAATAATAAATGGCTGGGGAAAGAAAGGTTGATATTGCCGGATATGCTAAAAAAGAATATCTCAATGGTAATATTGAGTATCGTAATTTTAGTCCTGATTTAGTAGGTAATCAATCTACAGGTTTAGGGGATAACGCCTCAGTATTTACTATGGGTAACTTTGCAGTTACCACTAATATCACACCCAAAAATGATAAAGTATTTAAGCAGGGTAATCTATCTGACTTTTTAACTTTAGACGATATAACTGAAAATGAATCTTCAGTACTTACAATTGAACAAAATCTTAAATTACAATTAAATATAGATTTAACAGATCCATTACAATACATTTGGTATGGATCATTTTCTGAATTTAATAGGGTTTCATTAGAAGACATTCAGACTAGATGGCCGTCAGCAATATATGTAGATAATAAAGTAGGGTCTATCACTGGTAATAACATAGTTGATTATAATTATGACACTTTAGTAGGTGTATCAACGTTTACTGTAAACTCAAAATATTTTTATAACCCATATAATATAAACTATACTGTGGATTATAAAAATGTTGTTGAAGATGATGATGTTAACGATTTAAGAAATTTAACTATCAATAGCGGTAAATATGTTATTGAATATGGTGGAAATTCATATGATATCATTGGTTTTACTGGTTCATCACAAGTTACTAATTCTGATGTTAAATTACAGGTTAAAGGAAACCCATTTAACACATTAACAAACATTGATGGATCTTCATTGTATAGTGTTGGTTCATTACAATATTTCATTAAACCTAATGAAATAGAAATAGAAACATTCTTTTCATCATTAAACGAATATCAAAGAAATGTATTAAATAGAAGTACAGAACCTATATATAAGACAACATTCAATTATCCGATTAATAGTGATGATGGTACTATTATATATCAGGAAAAGACAGTTAATTTCCCCTTAACAAAAGATGGGTATAATCTTAATTTCTTTGACGGATTATACCTGTCTTTCTTAAAAAAAATAAATGACATTGCAGTTTCTTTTGATGGTAGTCAAACAAACTTAATGATTAGGAAGTATACAGCAGAAGTTATTAATTCATTCGATACACTTCCAAAGTCTGATGGGGATGATTATTTAACCGATGGTCAAAAGGTAACTAACCTATTAAATATCTATGGTAGGGAGTACGATGAAGTTAAAAAATATATTACTGGTATAAAATATGCACATGTAGTATCTTATGATAAAAAGAACAATACTCCGGATGTACTAATTAAGGATTTAGCTAAAATGTTAGGTTTTGAGGGATTTGACTTATTAAGTAATTTAGACATTGATAATATATTTCTACCTAGTGAAGGTGTAGAGGCTTATAGTGGACAAACAGTATTATCTACTAATAAAGAAGTAGAGACTGAGGTATATAGAAGAATAATTCTAAATATTGCTTGGTTATGGAAATCAAAAGGGACAAGAAAAGCAGTAGAGTACCTTTTTAGAATTATGGGTTCGCCAGAATCTGTTGTTGTATTTGATGAGCATGTTTATGTTGCAGATAAACCTATTAATGTAGAAGAAGTTAAAAAATATCTACGTAAATATGATGTAGAATATAATGAAGACCTTTTTCCTTTTGATGAGGATGGATATCCAAAACCACCATTAAATAACGACACACTTTATTATCAAAGTTTTGGTGGGTGGTATAGACGAACTGGAGGAAACAGTCCTGGTATTGATTTAACAGATGGGAATAACCCACATGTTGGTGAATACGATGGTGGTGATGCGTATATCAGTCAATTTACTGATATAATACCTAGGTTCCCACCACAAACAAATATTATTGAGAGAAATGTTGTTGTTGACAACGTTTTTAAGAATCACAATGAAGGGGTATTCAATGGTATCACAAATGTAAATAATTTATATTTGACTATGTTAGAGGGAAGGAATAATCAAATCCTCACAAATGTAGTTGATATAGATTTTTCATTAGAAGAAAATAAATTTAGACAACCCGGTGGTAATACTACTGCGGAAGAACAATATAATAAGGCAAAAAAAGAATATGATAAATGGACAAATGAAGTTGATGGTATTCTTAAAGAAAAACCTTATGAAAGGTACTCACCAGAATGGGCTATTGTTGAAAGAAACTACAATGTAACATTAAATAAGTTTGCTGCAGAGTCTAACAAAGGTATCTGTGGTGATGATAAGTGTTTATCGTTGACTGTTAGTAAGAAAAATATAATTGATGAGGATTATAAAAAGTTTAGAAGGGTAGATTTCGGACCTTATATCTATTATATAGATGAAACAGGCGATAAAACCTATTTTGAAGAGTTTCCTGAAAGATGTGTTTCTGATGGGGGTAAATTTAAGACATATGAGAACCAACAAGGTAGAGAAACAGTATATTGTGCTAAATCAGCACCTTGTGCTCATTCGAAACCAATAGATATTGATAAAAATAATTATGTAATATTTAGTGTGGGTGGTTCAAATAACTCAGAAGTAGAGTCTGATAATAAACAATCAAATAGAACCAAAGTTTCTAGTCCAGAATGTTGTACTTGGTATAATTATAATTATACGATAAATGAAGAAGGAAATGTTTATTGTGTTGATAATGAAGGTATCACTGAAAGTGAAGTTATGGACATTGAAGAAGAAATACAAAAACTTAGACTACAAAAACAAAGAATTGAACTAGAATTATTAAGAGATAGTGATGGTAATAGTGATATATCTGTCTTAAATAGAGACTTAAATGATATAAAATCACCTATTGGTTATAGGGATAGTAAATCAAAAAAAGAAAAAAATAAATCTTTAAGTGGAAATCTCAAAGAATTACCACAATCAGGTATTGGGTCGTCTACTAATGTGTTTAATAACCAAAAGGAGACTAATAGAGAAGACACTATAACTTTTAATCAAAATAAACCACCTGTTGTTAAAGGACCTAGTGGTGGAAGTCCATCAAGAGCGTTTGGACAACAACCACCTTCACCACAAAAGATTAAAAATAATAAAAAAAGTAAAAGGGTGACACCAACAATTAGTAATAATAGGCCTAGTTCTATTGGATCTAGTTCTATCGGACCTAGCCCCATTGGATATAGATAGTTATGGCAAGATTTAATTTCAAAAATAGAAAGCCCACCAACGCAGCTGCTAAAAATGTAAAATCAACATCTTCTAAGAAGAATTATGCACCTAAATCTAATGTAACACCTAAAGTTAATAAAACACCTAAAACAAGTGGTGATAATAAAAACAAATCTATTGGTGGTGGTAAACTACCACCGGTAACTAAATCCACAATTAAAAAAGAAGAACAACAATTTTGTTGTGCACCTTGTTACGATCAAGTAAGGGGTAAAATAAACCCAAAGAGTTGTTCAGGATCTAAAGAAAAGTATGTAAGTAGTAAGTATAATCCACCATTAGGGACAATACTTCCAACAAGAGAAGGTAAGAATGGTGTATTTTTCTACAAAGATAGTAAAGGTAATGAAAAACAATGTTCTTTTGGTTCGACACCTGTTGGATGTACAAGAAAGGTAACTACTAGGCCTACACTTAAAAAAGAAGATAAGACAACAGATTTAGATGGTATAACAGTTGTAAAGAAAAAGGCTACGGTTAAGGATCCAAAAGAAGTGGTATCTAAGACTTCTGAGACTATTTTTAATGCAAATAAACTTACTGAATCTGAAAAAGAAACTAAAAAATCAACGTCATCTAAAAGTTCATTTACTCCTAAACAAACTGAAGAAGTAAAACAAAAACAAGATAAGGCTAATACAGGAGGACAATCACCAATAATATTTAACCCAAAGATTAGTGGTGGAGGTGGTCCAAGTTCGGGTAGAGGATTTAAGGATAATGTTAAAACTGTTGAGGAAACTGTTGATGGTAATTTACCTAGTTTAGGTGGAACTTCTAAAGGTGGAACATTTGTTAAGGGTAGTGACTCATCCAAATTTGCAGGAACTAAAGCAGGTTTAGAAGAATCAAAAGCAGAGGCAGACAAAAAGAAAAAGATATCTGCTAGACAAAAAGCTGCTGAGAAAAGAGCTAGAATAGAAAAAGATAAAAGAAAATCTGCTAAAAAAGAAGAGGCTAGATCAAAAGTATTAAAAGATTATAAAGAAAAGAACGCTAGTAAAGATAGTGTAAAAACAAAAACATTACCTTTAAGTGGTGGTGGTCCTGGTGGAAGAGGTAGTGGAAATATTGGTAGTCCGATAACACCTATTGATATAACACCTATACAAAGAGAAGAAGTAGAAGAAAGAAAAAGGTGTTCAGATAGGAAAGCATTAAATTATGATGAGTTTTGTAATTCTGATACTGAATGTTGTGTTTATGAATCTTCTTTAAGAGATCCTATAGTTTGTAGTGATAGTAAACAAAGTAACCTCCGTATAAAAATGGATAGTATAGATTCTCAAATAAGAGTTTTAGAGGGAAGAAAAGTAGATATTGAAAGTCAGAGTGAATTTATACCCATAGTTGAGGATGATACTCCTTCAGGTACTAATTACAGCAACTTAACATCAAACAATGTTACATATACAACACTACCAGCAATTGAAAAATTTACTAAAGATGGTGTTTATGTTAGAAGTACAGTTTTAAGTATTGAAGGTAACACAAATCAAAGTACGGAGAGTAAAGGTAATCCTGATTACAGTGATTCAACAAAATGGAATTCATATGTAGAAGAAAAGTTAGGTTCAGTTTACTTTAAGTTAAATGTGGATGGTAATGAAGATGCGTTTAGAATTGATAATCACTCACAGGGAGATGATGCAGACTTTTATAGAGAGTTTTGTTTGGCTAAGGGTTATGAGTATGATTACTTTGTAAAAACTAACGGAAAACTAAAATATAGTAGTAAAGGATTAAAAGGTGCTTCTATCTATTGTGTAGATACTGAGTTTATTGTTACAGATGATGTTGCAGATGTTAAAATGGTATTTGCGTCTAGTCAGTGGGATGGTTTCTTATTACCTAAAAGTGATAATGGTGAGGTTAAGATTACAATGGATGTAATGGTTAAATTTGACGCAGATGTTATTATCGATAGTTGTTTGGCGGAAAGTGAAGTACCATACATTGACTTAAATACTCAATATGATACCACAAATTGTAATATAGTTGTATTCACTGATGAGATTAAAAACAAAGAAGTATTTAGACAAACTAAAAAGAGTGCTCAAATTATAGATTCAGAGACTAAACAAGTAAATTGGGTTTATGATGATGGGGATGAAGACATATGGAATAGAAGTGGACTTCAAGTGGAACCAAAACAAGAGTTTTGTGATAGAGTAGGTGCTAAACTATATAATAGTAATAACTTATTTAGTAAACAAGAAAGAAAATACTATGATGATAGTGAATATAATAGGTTATATAGTATTAATGAAGAATACGCTGGATATAGAGACACGTTAAAAAATGATATTGAAGATTATAGTATTTTAGTAGATGAATTAAATTCTGGTGGGTATTCTGTAAAGGGATATGAATACGCACAATCAAACTATTATGAATTGATCAATACACAAAATGTTTGTAAAGTAGATACTCCTTTATTAAATGAAGGTTATACCACTATGACACAAGAATATGGTGTTATGATTAAACAATTATATGATTTAGATAATGAATTAGATTTTTGTGTCGCTAGGTATGAAATTCTTACTAAAGAAATAAATGTACTTAATACTGAAAAGAAAAATTTTGGTGCATTATTAGAAGAAAAAAGAGAAGAGAACGCTAAAAAGAAAAATGAGTTAAGAACATTAGATGTAACATATTCAGAAACCAAAAAAAATAATGATGAATTAATTAATGGTACTAGAAACAATACCGATAGAAGTAGATATCAGATTAAAGCATCAGAAGATCAAGCTTTATATGAAAAACAACGTAAAGATTTAGAAATTGCTGTTAGGAACTTAGAGTTAGATATTAAAGACATTAGAGATTGTTTAGATAAATTAGATATTCAAATAAACTCTGTAGAAGAACAAAGAGAAAAAAGTGAAAACTGTAAATCTTTAAGAGAAGGTCTTATTAGTGTATTAGATTTATTAATATTAAATAACGATTCTTTAACTAAAAAAACTAAATCGTTATATGATAGTTGGGGGACAGCAATTGAGGCTACCTACAGAGCATATTTAGGTAAAACATTAGAAAATGTTGATGATTATTTAGAGGGTACTAATATAGATCTTTCTTTAGAAGTTGATAACAGTGTTGGGACATTAGTTACAGATAAAGTTTACAAATATACAAAA
>Ga0181377_1000687_pt1 | contig 12153 bp, 18 predicted proteins | sample LowvirmetaG_9_FD_130160 | JGI IMG/M metagenome (GOLD analysis project Ga0181377, IMG submission 130160) | Marine viral communities from the Subarctic Pacific Ocean - Lowphox_13 viral metaG | ecosystem: Environmental > Aquatic > Marine > Oceanic | place: Subarctic Pacific Ocean | collected...
CACTAGTGAGTCCTTTGGTCTCCCTGCTACTGCTGATCTTATGTTTGCCCTTATTTCAACTGAAGAACTCGAATCCTTGGGACAGATACTTGTGAAGCAATTGAAGAATAGATATAATGATGCCAACCTTTGTAAGAGGTTTGTAGTTGGTATTGATCGCGCAAAGATGAGACTGTATGATTGTGAGCAGACAGCACAAGATGACATACTTGACTCTGGTCAGGAAGAAGAGTATAATAACGAGGAGAGAACTAAAAAATCATTCTCAGGATTTAAGTTTTGAACGGATACTACTCTGTATTTGATCCAACTGGTAAAAAGATTGCTGATTGCGGATCTATTAAAGATGCCGTTAATCTTCTTAGAACAAGAGGTGATGGACACTATTACCAATTCAACCCAATCTATGAAACAGTTGAGGTTAAACTCTTAGAAAGACCTAAACTTCCAACTAAAGATATTGTCGTTAATATGGACGGTGGTGTTGGTGGTAGTTGGAAAGAGGTAGAATACATTGAAGTTCAAGGACAAAAATTACAAATACAACAATCCGAACAACCCAAATTAGACTTATGAGTAATGTAAACACTGACGCATATCTTGAGTTTGTAGATGCTGTCACATCTCAACCCAGTAAAGATGCCGATGCTTTTGAGTATCGTATTCAAGAACTTCGTGGAGAAGGATTTGAAACACAACGACTTCTTACTGCTGCTGTAGGAATGTCTGCTGAGGCAGGTGAATTTACTGAGATCGTTAAGAAGATTGTCTTCCAGGGCAAACCTGTAAACGTTGAAAATCTGTTTCATCTTAAACGTGAACTTGGAGATATCATGTGGTATGTTGCTCAGGCATGTATGGGACTCAATATTTCTCTTGATGATATTATTGAGATGAATGTTGATAAACTCAAGTCAAGATATCCTGGCGGTGAGTTTGATATTCACTACTCTGAGAACCGAGTTGAAGGGGATGTATGAGTAAAAAATCATTTAAGAATAAGCATAAGCAGCAATGGGAGTGGGAAGAAACTACTGAGACTAAAGCAGCAATTGCTGCTCTTCATGAAGGCATTCGTCAGCGTAAGTTAAAAGAGCAAGACGATAAACTAAACTATGAAACAGGAGGCAAATGAAACTACTCACACTAGAAGACTATCAAAAAGCAGGAGAAACGTTCTGGCCTAAGTATTGGTACGTTGCCAAAGAACTTGGTGAAGATGCTAAACCTGAAGATATTATCAAAGTAATGGAAGCAGTTGGTGGTGTGGCATTGAAACTTGCATTAGACGATAAAGAAGGTCCATTCGGATTTAATAAGAAAATTAATGAAGATGAAGCACAAATCGTAGAATCTCCAGAGAATGTACCACCTGGAACTGTAGCAATTAAAACTAATGGTCAGTGGGCAGCATATGAACTCTGATCAGACTAAAACCGAAGAGGTTAAAGTTCCTGAAGGTGCCGAACTTATAGATGAGTGTTTCTATGTTTGGGAAACACGATATGGATTGTATTCTACTATGACAAAGCAAGGTCGTCAGATGATAACCGGTGCTACTAAAAATGGTGTCACTCTTATGACACGTTGGCATCTTAAGTGTGAGCAAGATGGTACATTAGAACAATACACCAGAGTTGTTGGTGATGGATTTGTTGGAGGAAAACTGTAATTTTTTTCCTATTCTAAATACTTAAAATAAAAGTGTTATAGGATGAAAACTTTTAATCAATTCTTAATAGAGATAGAACGATTGAATCCAGATGGTTCTTATAGAACTAAACCAAAAAAACCACAAGTTGGTGATAAAGCAACTGATCCTGAAGCACTAAAGGCGATTGAATTTGAGAAGCAGATTGGTAGAACTAAAACATTGCCAACTAATGTAAGACCTAAGTATAACCAATCAGTGAAACAACCTGCTCCAAAACCTGTTGCATCTGATAAACCTGCTGCCGCTGGTCCTGGTGGATATACTATTCCTTCTAGTGCTAGACCTGTTACCAAACCTGCATCACCTGCTATGCAACGCACTACTGGCACAAACACACAAACAAGAACAGTTGGTGAAATATCACCTAATCAAATTAAACCTTATAAATATGATCGTGCGGCATCAAAGAAAGCTTTTGATAACCTTGCAGGTGGGTAGATAAATAAAATTAAAAAGCAATGACTGTTTTAAGAAGCACTATAACCTACAATGTCTGACTCTGAGGTATTACTTGCAATAAACTCTGCTTTGCAAGGAGTTCAAACTAAGGTTATAAAAGCAGGACCGAAAGTAGATAAAATACGTGTCATATCTTCTCAAAGAGCAGAGATACAGGATAAAATATCTAAGAGACTTAATCAGTTGAGGGTAAGATATGTCAATGAGATTGAAAAGAGTGAGTCTTCATTCCCTGTAACTAAGATTCCTTTGCAGAAAGGAGTCATTAAACTAATTTACAAGAAAGGTGCTGGTGGCGGTTCGGGTGCAGGAGCAGCACTAACTAAACTTGCAGAGTCTTCTCAAGCACTGTACGCTGCTCTTGTGTTCAATGTCCTTGGTCGTGAAATGTCTATCAAGGATGTAACCAAAGAAAACTTTACTAGGGCAGCGGGTTCTGCTATTACTGATGAAAAGTTTGACAGTATGGTAAATAATTTGCCAGACGACTGGATTAATTCTTCTATTGCTGGCGCAAATTCCTTGTATAGAATGTACAAAGGGAAAGGAAAGTTTACTTTTCATAGAGGTTCAAAGTTAGTTGATTCAGTTGAAAAGACATTTACTGCGATCAATAGGCAAGAAGGAGCATTTGGAAATTTAAACAAATGGAGTCCTGCTGACATCTATATGGTAGGCGGTGGGTTTAATGTTGGTGCGCTTCAAGCAGAAAAAACATTGAAAGGACTCAATGAAAAAATGTTTGAATTTATTCAATCTAATCAATTGATTGGTGTTTCTCTTAAGAAGATAACTGGAACTGGTAGAATAAGTAAGAAGAACTTTCCTACTGATAAGAAATTGATGACTGCTTCTTATAGAGGAACTAGTACAAATCTTGATGCCATGGATGGATATATTCAATGGGGTCCTCAAACTACAGAGAAAATTCAGTTTAGAAGTTTTGGTGGTGAAATATCTCTCACAGGATGGCAGGGGGAAATCAAAGGTGCATCTGCAAACCAGGGTAAGATCTCGTTAGGTCCTATTAATTTTATTTTAAATAGGCACGGTCTTTCAAAGTTGCCGACTTCATTGGTGTCTGCTCAACTTGCTAGAAATAATACTGATCAACATGCAAAAAATATTGCACAAATGATGATAACTTCTGGAATTATAAAATCAAATCAACTAGATCAAACTGTTGAGATGATAAAACAAAGAAGTGATAAGTATAGATATTCAAAGTATCTTGTAATGATATTGCTTACTACAATTTCAAACGCACCTGCTCAAATCAGAAATCAAGTTGTTCAAGATTTTTATCTCTATGCAAGTTCTCAGGCAACGTATTCTGCACCTTATATAAAACTAGAGTGATAAATAAAGTATAAGGACTTACAATATAAATGAAGAACTTTCTAAAATTCTTTACTGAAGCAAAAGCATCTGTTGCATCCGAAAGAGCCAAGAAAATGGGTCTTAAGACGGATGGACATGGCGGTTGGTATAATGTGTCTGGAGAATTTGTTGCAAAAACTGAAGGTGGAGAATTAAAGTTCTATAATAAAGGTCAAAAACCTGGTAAGGATCAACCAGAGGATTCTGAAAAGAAAGCAAAAGCAGCAACAACTCCTCAGAAAACAACTGCACCTATATCACCTGAAGCAGGTGAAAGTGAGGAGAGTCAAAGTAACGCAGTAACTGTTGTATTTGGTCGTTTCAATCCACCAACAACAGGTCATAAGAAATTGCTTGACACTGCATACGGAATATCTGCTGGGTCTGACTTTAAGGTATATCCTTCAAGGTCTCAGGATGCTAAAAAGAATCCTTTGAATCCTGATTCTAAGGTTAAATATATGAAAAAAATGTTCTCTAAGTATGAGGACAATATTATCAATGACGATAATATGAAAACGATTTTCAATGTTCTTCAGGGAGCATATGATGATGGATATACTGAAGTTACTATTGTTGTTGGTGCAGATAGACTTGGTGAGTTTAAGAACCTTGCCAATAAGTATAATGGCGAACTGTATGACTTTGAAAATATTAACGTAGTATCTGCCGGAGAAAGAGATGCAGATGCTGAAGGTGTAGAAGGAATGTCTGCTTCCAAATTACGTAAGGCAGCAACTGAAGATGACTTTGAAACTTTCCGTTCTGGAATTCCAAATACACTTGAAGATAAAGATGCAAAGGCATTATATGCTCTCATCAAAAAACAAATGAGAACTTCTGAGAAGAAAGAAGTAGAAGAGTTGTGGCAGATTGCACCTAAACTTGATATGAAGAATCTGCGCGAAAACTATGTGTCAGATAGAATTTATTCTATTGGTGATATCATAGAGAACCTTAACACTGGTCTTATTGGCGAAGTTATCCGTAGAGGAACAAATCATCTTATTTGTTTGACTCAAGAGAGTTTGATGTTTAAGTCTTGGATTAAAGATGTAACCGAGTCTGCTTATACTGATGAATCTGGTGTTCCTGCAAGTCAGAGAGAAGTTGGAACAGATTCTCTTAGAAAATATGCAATGAGATTGACCCATACTACTACCATTAATAATTTCATAAATAAATATAAGAAAAAGTCTAAGTAAAATACCATGATAACTAATGGACTCGGTATCTCTAAGAATCCTCTAAACGATATTTCAAAAATATATCTTGAGAGTATTGCTAAAACTCCTGAAGTTAATGAAATCAACGAAGGAATTCGTGATAAGGACTCAGAAAAGGGAACTGATGAGCGTAAAGCACGTCTTGAGAAAAAACGTGGGATGAAGGTGGACGATCATCCTGAATATAAAAAAGGTGTAGAAGCACCTGCAGAAAAACTTAAGACTGACCGTGATGGTTATCGTGTCCCTAAGAAGGATGCTGATTCTGCTAGAGAAAGACTGCTTGCAAAAGCAAGAGCAAAGAGAGAAAAAATGAGTGAAGATCTTGACTCAGTGGGTCAAGAGGATGCTGATATTGATAACGACGGAGATACCGATAAGACTGATAAGTATCTTCATAACAGAAGAAAGGCAATCGGTAAGGCGATCAAGAAGAAGAAAGGTATCAAGGAAGGTCATTGTGAAGAAAAAGGAGTCAAGTGTTCCGACGTAGAAAAGAAGAAAGACTCTAAGAAGAGTATGAAAGAGCATGTCTCATGGAGACAAGACCTCATTGAGATTATGGATGATATTGAGAGCCAGAAGGAAGTTAAGGAAAAGAAAGTTGACAATAAAATTAAAATCAATCCAAAACTTGGTGAAGCAGTTGAAGAAATCGGTGGTACACTGATTGAAATGATTGAAGTTGATGAGATGGATGTTCTCATTGAGAGCATTTATAAAGAACTGATTGAAGAAGGTTACTCTGAAGATGATGTTGAGGAATCAATTGAATTTGCTCTGACTGAAGAACTCAGTGAAGCATCCGACAAGTATTATGATTCTGCAGTGAAGGCATCTAAAAAAGCAGATGCTAAGACTAAAAGGACAGAGATGGTTAAGAAAGCAAAGGGTCGTTTGAGATTCCTTGGCAGAAAAGTGAAAGAGAAGGTTGGTTCTGTAAAGAAAAAGGCAGGAATCGCATCGGCACAAGCACAAGTCGCTGCTTATAACAAAGCAAGAGAAACTGCACAAACTGCAGGCGATAAGGCAAGAAGAGCAAAGAAAAATGTAGAGGATGCGCCTAAGAAAGCAAAAAAAGGTGTGAAAGGTTTACTTAAGAGAGCAGCACAGAAAGTTGTTGACCGTATGAGTGAAGAAACCGAAGATTCATTGAAGGATCGCCGCATGGAACGTGGTGGTGTTGATGGTAATAATCGTTACAAGAGTGCTACTAAAAATGTTGCTATGGGTGGTGAAAAGAAGAAACCCTATGATGGTATGTCTGCACTTGAGAAAGTAAAGGCAAGCATCCGTGCTAAGCATGGACAGGGTGCGATCATGGACACCAAGAAGAAGTAATGCCTGCCGTATCTAAGGCACAACAAAGGTTTATGGGTATGGTTTATGCCACCAAGAAAGGTGACATGACCAACCCTTCACCCGAGGTTGCTCAAGCAGCAGCATCTATGAAGAAGAGTGATGCGAAAGACTTTGCATCAACTAAGCATAAGAAACTCCCTGAGAAGAAAACTTTTAAAGAATTTATGGGTGACTTATGAATGTAGGAAATGGCGGATACACTCAGGCAGCAGATGCTTCAGGACCCTTTGCTGGATTTGATAAAAAGTTATTCAGAGGGGATGAAGATCTTCTTTCTCAAGATTTTCAAACTGCTGCTGAACCGGGTCAAAATAAATATAATACTGGTTCAGGAGTTTATCCTGTAATGAAAGTATCTCTCTCAAATAATATGGGAGACGGTCCTTCTATTGATGCTATGGTTGCTGCATCAAAAAAATTTGTAAACAAGATGGACGAACAGAACTATCGTAGAGTGCGAACTATGTTTGCTGAAAAAGTCGATTATGCTGATTCTAAGCAAATGAAAAAATTTGCCGATGAGAAAAAGAAGTATAAAGAACAAGATAAGAGAATGAAGTTTGGTAAATTCTCCAAACGCGCTGAAGAGGCAAGAGATCGTTTACGTCCTGGTGAAGTAAAACGTTATGATAAAGCAAAAGGTAAGTGGGTTTCTAATAAGGATTGATATATAGTATTAACAACTGAGGTTTACTATGCTATCCTTTCTACTACCATTAGCAGCAAAAATTATTAAAGATGCTGTCGCAAACATTCCAGAAAATGAAGAACTCGGTGAGAAAATGGTTGAGATCTGTCTTGTTATTCTTGCTAAAGCAGTTAAGTTAACCAAGACCGATATGGACGATCAACTTTTAGAGGTTGTCACGAAAGCAATCAATAATCGCGAAGAAACATAATTAAAGGAGACCAATCTACAAGACCTCCTTTCTTATAAATATTTTCATAAAAGAATTTAAGGGAAAGAATCATGCCTTTATGGGGAACAACTGACGGAACTAAACCAAAGTGGCTTACTGATGCTGAAAAGCAAGAAGTGTTTGCTACTGCAAGTGGATACGTTGTTGAACCAGGATCTAAAATGACTGGCAATGATAACGTAAATGCACAACCTGAAGTGTTAGTGGCACTTGGTGAGTTAGCAACTAAGATTGGTGCTGCTACAATTACTGAGATTGAATTTATGACAACTGCCTTTAGTAAAGGTGCTGGTGGTACAATCTCTATGCGTGTAAGATATAATGAAGAAGTGACTGTAACTGGAACACCACATTTCGTTATTAATAACACAACAAGTTCATCAAGACATCAAACTTGTCTTTATGTTAGTGGATCAGGTACTAATGAATTAATATTTGGTAAGACGTTAGGTGCAGCATCAGCAGATACAAATGCTAATGATGTACTCAATGTTATCGCTAACCCAATTGCACAAAGTGGTGGTTCAACAATCAAAGATAAGGGTACATCAACTAACTCAGAGATCACAAGTTCTGTTGCTATTGGTACTGCTGCCGGTACATTGACTATTGCTGCATAACATCTAAATATTTGAAATGGTTAATTTAATATGTTTTTTACTGAGTTGAATGAGGATAACTTCCTTTTATTCGCGATTAAAAATTATGAAAATCCTCAAGCCGTAACAAAAGAAGACTTTGATAAAGACTTAAATCATTTTAAGTATATTAAAAGATTATTGAAACGATATAAGAATACGGGGGAACTCAAAGTTCCCCTTCTTATTAATCATTTTATTATTCTTTATAATATTTTTGGGGAAGCGGCAACTCCGATGTTATTCTTTAAAATTGAGAAAGAGTTGTGGTCTATCATAAAAACTTTTATGTTGTTTTTGAATCGTATTCCTGAATATCCAAAGTGTTATATACACGATATTCATGTTGATCTTGATTGTTTAAAGGAATTGCAGAAGATTTACAATGAAAGAAAGGATTCTCAATAAAATTTTAAATATTGTCAGGGAATCTTTGTATGAAGATGCTCCCGTAAACAACGTTGGCGACGGAAAAATCGCTGGTACTGTAGAAGCAGGTGATGATCCTCCAGTTAGAAAAAAGAAAAAGAGAATTCCAACACCTGTAGGAAGATACGGTACACGTAGAACCTGGTTGCAAAATGGCAGATCAAATTAAGGTTGCAGTATTAGAAGAACGACTTGAAAACTTTGAGATGTTTGTTTCTAAATTAGACTCTGCTATTGAAAAAATTGCAGAGGTAAATAATAATGTGTCGCGCATGTTGGCGGTTCATGAACAGAGAATATCGAAGCAAGAGGAAATCGACTCGGTGTTGTTTGATAAAATCGACAAACTCCGTGATAAAATGGACAGCGATCATGACAACGTTACTAAACGATTATCAATACTGGAACGGAAATTTTGGGTTGCTATTGGAACACTGGGAGCAATCGTAGTATTATCCAGTCCTCAGTCAATCAAACTCATTAAACCCTTGTTATCTTCCGCAAATAGTGTTATGATTACACCAGCGGTGGCTTTTGTGAATGGATCACGTTGATTCTAAATTTATTAGTCTGCTTTCTAATCGTTTAAGTAAGTTTAAGAGAGTAAAAGCGGGTCTTTATAACTTTCGCTGCCCACTTTGTGGTGACTCAAAGAAGAATAAGAATAAAACACGGGGATATATTTACCAAGTAAAGAATAATACTAACTTCAAGTGCCATAACTGCGGAGCATCTTTATCATTCAACAACTTCTTGAAGGATATTGATCCAGGACTTCATAAGCAATATACGCTAGAAAAGTTTAAGGAAGGACACTCTGGCAAAAACTTTACGGTTGAGGAACCAAAGTTTGTCTTTCAACCGCCTAAGTTTAAAGACAAGGTAAAACTTCCGAAGTGCTCTGAGGATCCTCTTCCAGATGGGTATTTGACTTCTAGGAAACTTGATTCAGATAAGTTTTACTTTGCTGAGAAGTTTAAAAAGTATGTAAATTCAAAGAAAAAAGTCTTTGAACATATAAAATACGACGAACCAAGGATTATTATTCCTCTATACTACAAGGAATCCTTGATTGGAATTCAAGGCAGATCTATGGATTTTGGAAATCCTAACTCTGTTAAATATATCACTGTGATGTTTAATGATGATGCTCCAAAAATCTACGGACTGGATACCGTCAGAACAGATGCTCCAGTCTATGTTACAGAAGGACCGTTCGACAGTACGTTCATTCGCAATGCGATTGCTATGTGTGGAGCTGACGCTGATGTTGGTCGTTGGGGGATTAACAATCCTGTTTGGATCTATGATAACGAACCGAGAAATCGAGAAATTGTCAACCGAATATCCAAAACAATTGATTCTGGTCAATCGCTAGTCATCTGGCCGTCTAATATTAATGAAAAAGACATAAATGATATGGTGATATCTGGATTTGACGTTCAGTCTGTGATAGAATCTAATACTTACTCTGGTCTGCAAGCAAAACTTAAATTTAATTCTTGGAAGAAAATATGAGCAACGGTACGAAAGTTAAAAAGCGTGATGGTCGAATTGAACCTCTAGACCTAGATAAGATGCATTTGATGGTTGACGAGGCAACCAGGGGTCTTGCGGGGGTATCTGCGAGTCAAGTTGAAATGAAGTCTGGTATCCAGTTTTATGACGGCATTACAACTGAAGAAATTCAAGAGATTCTGATTCGTGCTGCTAGCGATCTTATTGATTTGGAACATCCTAACTATCAATTTGTTGCAGCACGTCTTTTGTTGTTTTCTGTTCGCAAACAACTCTATGGAAAGACGCCTGAATTGCCGCCACTTGAGCAGCACATATATCAATGTGTAAATCGTGAAGTTTATGATAGTTCTATTTTTGTTAAGTATTCACTAGAGGAAATCTCTAAGGCAAACTCTTGGATTGATCATGACCGAGATTATTTGTTTACTTACGCTGGTCTTCGTCAGGTAGTTGATAAGTATTTGGTTCAGGATCGCAGTACAGGTGGAGTATATGAGACTCCACAGTTCATGTATATGATGATTGCTCTGACTATTTTTGCAGAGTATCCAAAAGAAAAAAGGATGTCCTATGTCAAACGATACTACGACGCAATCTCCAAACACAAAATCAACATCCCAACACCAATCATGGCAGGGGTCAGGACCCCAATGCGTCAGTTTGCGAGTTGTGTTCTCGTTGATGTTGATGACACCCTCGATTCTATCTTTAGCAGTGACATGGCTATTGGTAAATATGTTGCACAACGTGCAGGAATCGGCATCAACGCAGGTAGAATCCGTGGGATCAATTCTAAAATCAGAGGTGGAGAGGTACAACACACAGGCGTGGTCCCCTTCCTTAAAAAGTTTGAATCAACTGTACGATGCTGCACTCAAAACGGCATCAGAGGTGGTTCTGCTACAGTTCACTTTCCTGTCTGGCACCAAGAAATAGAAGATATCATTGTTCTTAAGAACAACAAAGGCACAGAAGACAATCGGGTACGTAAACTTGACTACTCCATCCAAATTTCAAAACTTTTCTACGAACGTTTCATTGCGAATGGAGAGATTAGCTTATTCTCACCGCATGACGTACCAGGTTTGTTCGATGCTTTCGGGACTGATAAGTTTGACGATCTCTATGTGGCTTATGAACAGGATGAGTTTACTCCAAGAAAGACTATCGGGGCGCAGGAATTAATTCTAAACATCCTTAAGGAAAGGGCAGAAACTGGTCGCATCTATCTGATGAATATCGATCACTGCAATTCTCACTCATCATTCAAAGATAAGGTTGAGATGTCTAACCTCTGTCAAGAGATTACTCTTCCTACATATCCTATTAATCATATTGATGACGAAAATGGTGAGATTGCTTTGTGCATTCTCTCTGCAATTAACGTTGGAAAGATCAAATCTGATGAAGAGTTAGAAGATCTTTGCGAACTTGCTGTTCGTGGACTGGAAGAACTGATTGACTATCAAGAGTATCCTGTAGCAGCAGCAGAACGTGCTACAAAGGCACGTAGATCGCTTGGAGTAGGATTTATTGGTCTTGCTCATTATTTGGCAAAACTAGGTTACCAATACGACTCTCAAGAAGCATGGGATGCAGTTCATGGACTCTCCGAGTCCTTCCAGTATTATCTTTTAAAGACTTCAAATGAACTCGCAAAAGAAAAAGGATGGTGTGATGATTTTGGTCGCACCAAGTATTCAGATGGAATTCTTCCAATTGATACATATAAGAATGACGTTGATGAAATCTGTAATCAAACATTAGCACATGATTGGGAAAGTCTTAGAGCATCTATCACCACCCACGGTCTTAGGCACTCAACATTGTCGGCACAGATGCCATCGGAGTCTAGTTCCGTTGTGTCAAATGCAACCAATGGAATTGAACCACCAAGAGATTACTTGTCCATTAAGAAATCAAAGAAGGGGCCTCTTAAGCAAATTGTTCCACAATACAATTCTTTGAAAAATAACTATACATTATTGTGGGACATGGAATCTAATCGCGGCTACATTAATGTTGTTGCTGTGATGCAGAAATTCTTTGACCAAGCAATTTCTGGAAACTGGAGTTATAATCCAGAGAACTATCCAGATAATGAAGTACCTGTTTCGATTATGGCACAAGACTTTTTGACTACATATAAGTATGGTTGGAAAACTTCTTATTATCAAAATACTTACGATAGTAAGAATGATGAGATTGAAGAAGAGAAACCAAATTTGGATAGTTTGTTAACCGATCTAGAACACGCCGAGGAGGGAGAGTGTGAATCCTGTGCAGTTTAAAATATCATCTTTGGAAAACACTAATACTACTGTTAAAGGTATGACTGTCTTTAACACTGAACAAGTTAATACTAAAAAGCAACCGATGTTTTTCGGTAAACCTCTGGGTATCCAGAGATATGATTCATACAAATATCCAATTTTTGATAAACTTACCACACAACAATTAGGATACTTCTGGAGACCTGAAGAGGTTTCTTTGCAGAAGGATCG
>Ga0181377_1000690_pt1 | contig 12123 bp, 17 predicted proteins | sample LowvirmetaG_9_FD_130160 | JGI IMG/M metagenome (GOLD analysis project Ga0181377, IMG submission 130160) | Marine viral communities from the Subarctic Pacific Ocean - Lowphox_13 viral metaG | ecosystem: Environmental > Aquatic > Marine > Oceanic | place: Subarctic Pacific Ocean | collected...
ACATGACTCAAAAATTGACCAAATAGTGCGTATAATCCAATATTTAAAGCTATTACCTGTTAAAACCACCATACTCGATAAAGTCGAAGCTGATGATATTATAGCCGTGTTAGCTGAAAAACTGGTAGAAAAACATAATTCAACTTGTTTTATAGTATCTAGTGATAAGGATTTCTTACAATTAGTAACTGATAAGATTATTGTGTATAGACCAATGGAAAAAGAGTATTATACTCCAAAGGTGGTAGAAGAAAAAATAGGTATATTACCTTCAAATTTTATTTTACACAAAACACTATTAGGGGATAATTCAGATAATATAAAAGGGATTAAGGGGTTAGGTGCTAAAGGTATATTTAAAAAATTCCCTGAGTTAAAGACAACACATTTAACATTAGATGATATTTTTGATATATCTGCTAGGAAATTTAAGGAACACGTTGTATATTCACGCATAATTCAGGATAAAGCTCGAATTGAAACTAATTATAAAGTTATGGATTTGAGTGTTCCAATGATTGATGATAAAGGGAAAGAACACATAAATAATTTAATTATAGATGATTTTCCTGATTTTAATCCTGAAATGTTTATCCAATTTTATAATGAAGATAAATTAGGGGGAATGATTAGGAATTTAGAAACATGGTTAAAAGATATATTTTCACAATTTAAAGGTTATAAAGATTGACATTAAACAGCATAAATCAATACGGACACGAATTTCAAATAAAGGTTTTATCATCTTTATTAACTCATAAAGAGTTTTTAGTTAATATACATGATATAATTTCTGATGAATATTTTGAAAACCCTGCTCAAAAATGGGCTATTAAAGAAATATTAAAGTATTATGAAAAATATCATACTACCCCTTCATTAGATATATTAAAAGTAGAATTATTAAAAGTAGATAATGAAGTGTTACAATTATCTATTAAAGAACAATTAAAATTAGCATATGTAACCTCAGATGAAGATTTAGAATACGTTCAAGAAGAATTTACTAATTTTTGTAAAAACCAACAATTAAAAAAGGCACTAATGTCTTCCGTTGATTTACTTAAAGGGGGAGATTTTGATGGTATTCGTTATTTAATAGATAATGCTTTAAAAGCAGGGCAAGATAAAAATTTAGGACATGAATATATTAAAGATATTGAAGAACGTTATAGAGAAAATTCAAGAGAAACTGTTCCTACCCCTTGGCCTAAAATTGACCAACTACTACAGGGTGGACTTGGAAATGGAGATTTTGGTCTCATATTTGGTAATCCAGGAGGTGGTAAATCTTGGTCATTAGTAGCTTTAGGAGGACATGCAGTTAGATTAGGATATAATGTACTTCATTATACTTTAGAATTAGGTGAAGAATATGTTGGAAAACGATATGACGCCTTTTTTACTAAAATTCCGGTTAATAAAGTAGATTCACATAGAGATAAAATTGAAGACATAATACCTCAATTACCAGGTCAACTCATTATTAAAGAATACCCAACAGGAAGGGCATCAGTCTCAACAATTGAATCACATATTGCGAAAAGCACAAGTATGGGAGTTAAACCAGATTTAGTAATTATTGATTATGTAGACCTTCTTTCATCAAGAAAAACAAATAGAGAGCGTAAGGATGAAATCGATGATATTTATACAAGTACTAAGGGATTAGCTAGACAACTTAATATACCTATTTGGTCAGTTTCACAAGTTAATCGTGCAGGTGCTCAGGATAAAGTCATTCAAGGAGATAAAGCAGCAGGATCGTATGATAAAATTATGATAACTGATTTTTGCATGTCTTTATCCCGTAAAAAAGAAGATAAAGTTAATAACACGGGAAGATTCCATTTAATGAAAAATCGTTATGGGATGGATGGGATTACTTTTGGATTAGAAGCTGATACTTCTACTGGTCATTTTATTGTTAAAGATGAATATATTGAAGGTGAAGAATCTGATAATTTAACACCTTCTTCAAAGTCTAATAAATTTGATACAGATGTAGATACTTTTGACAAACAGTTATTACGTAAGAAATTTTTTGAATTAAATACTTAAATAAAAATAAATGGCAAAAACATCATTATTACAAGAAAGAATAGTATATAAACCCTTTGAATATCCAGAAGCATTTGATTTCTATATGAAACAACAACAAGCACATTGGTTATGGACAGAAGTACCAATGATGGCCGATGTAAATGATTGGAAACAAAATTTATCAGAAACTGAAAAAAATGTTGTAGGATCTATTTTAAAAGGATTTGCTCAAACGGAAACAGTAGTAAATGATTATTGGACACAATTAGTTACAAAATGGTTTAGAAAACCTGAAGTAATTGCAATGGCTGTAACTTTTGGTTGTTTTGAAACAATCCATGCCGAAGCTTATTCTTTATTAAACGAGGAATTAGGTTTAGATAATTTTAGTGAATTTTTAGAAGATAAAGCAACAATGGCTAAAATTGATGCTTTAATGCAAGTTAAAGATTCTCATGATGGTACTCCTGATTGGCATGAAAGAGCCAAATCATTAGCAATTTTTTCTGCATTTACAGAAGGTGTAAATTTATTTTCTTCATTTGCGGTTTTATTATCTTTTAAATTACAAAATAAACTTAAGGGAGTAGGTCAAATAGTTGAATGGAGTATTAGAGATGAATCTTTACATTCAAATGCTGGTTGTTGGTTATTTAGAACATTATTAAAAGAACATCCTGAATTTGATACCCCAGAATTAAAATCACAAATAGAAGAGGCAGCTTTACTATCACTTAAACTTGAATTAGACTTTATAGATAAAGTATATGAAATGGGGGATTTAGAAGGTTGTAGTAAATATGATCTAGTATCATTTATTAAACATAGACTAAATACAAAAATGGGTGATTTAGGTTATGGTCCTATAGTAAATGGTATAGATGAAGAAGCAGTACAAAGAATGAGTTGGTTTGATAACTTATCAGCAGGAAAACAACATACAGATTTCTTTGCAAATAGAGTTACAAATTATTCAAAAGGTGTCCAAAATTGGGATGCAGCAGCATTATTTTAAAATATGGAAAACAACGCATTACAAGTAGATTATACAAATTGGGAAGCTGGAAAGCAGTATCCTGAATGGATGGATGAAATTTCTTTAGCAACAGTATCAAAAGGATACTTATTACCTGGAGAAACAGTAAAAACAGCTTATAGAAGAGTTGCAAATGCAGCAGCTACTAGACTTAAAAAACCAGAGTTAGCAAATAAATTTTTTAAATTGTTTTGGAATGGTTGGGTAGGATTAGCATCTCCTGTGTTATCAAATATGGGAACTGATCGTGGTTTACCCATTTCTTGTTTTGGTATTGATACACCAGATTCTATACGTGGAATTGGTTTAACTAACGCAGAACTAATGAAACTAACAGCCTCTGGCGGTGGTGTAGGTATTTCGTTATCTCGTATTAGAAAACGTGGGGAAGGGATAACAGGAAATGGTAAAAGTGAAGGAGTAGTACCATGGGCTAAAATATATGATTCAGCTATCATTGCTACTAATCAAGGTAATGTTCGTAGAGGAGCGGCTTCTGTTAATTTAGATATTAATCATGGTGATATTGATGAATTTTTACAAATTCGTAGACCGAAGGGCGATCCAAATAGACAATGTTTAAATTTACACCAATGTGTAGTAGTTGATGATTTCTTTATGCGTAAATTAGAATCTAGAGACCCAGATGCATTAAATACATGGGCAACTATTCTAAAGGCAAGAATGGAAACAGGCGAACCTTATGTAATGTATAAAGATAACGTTAATAAAGATAATCCTATTGCCTATAGATTAAATAATTTAGATGTAACAATGACTAATATTTGTTCTGAAATTACATTATTTACAGATGAAGAACATTCATTTATTTGCTGTTTATCTTCTATGAATTTAGCTAAATATGATGAATGGAAAGACACTGACTCTGTAGAATTAGCTACTTGGTTTTTAGATGGGGTTATGCAAGAATTTATTGATAAATCTAGTGGTAGAGAATCATTAAAAAGAACTCATAAGCATGCTTTTAAAGGTAGAGCTTTAGGTTTAGGTGTGATGGGTTGGCACACTTTTTTACAACAAAAAGGGTTACCATTTAATTCAATAGCATCAACAGCCCATACACATAACATTTTTTCGGGGATTAGAAATCAAGCAGAAAAAGCATCTATGGCTTTAGCTCAAGAATATGGTGAACCTCTTTGGTGTAGAGGAACTGGAATGAGGAATACTCATTTATTAGCTATTGCACCAACAGTATCTAATTCTGTTATAACAGGAGGAATTTCTGCGGGTATTGAACCTCTCCCAGCTAATGTTTATACATTTAATGGAGCTAAAGGCACTTTTATTAGAAAAAATAAAGTATTACAAAGTTTATTACAAGGTAAAAAAGAGGATAAAAATAAATGGTGGGATCAAATGTTACAAGACGGAGGATCAGCCCAAAATCTACCAGATACTGTATTAACTCCTGATGAAAAAGAATTATTTTTAACATTTTCTGAAATAAATCAATTAGAACTTGTACGTCAAGCTGCGATAAGACAGAGATATATTGATCAAACACAGTCTCTGAATCTTTCATTTGATCCTAATGATTCCCCAAAATGGATAAATCAAGTGCATATGGAAGCATGGAAACTTGGGATAAAAACATTATATTATCTAAGAACTGATAGTGTTATTAAAGGAGATTTAGGGTCTCGTATGGCTGATTGCGTTAGTTGTGATGGTTAAAAAAATTATAAAAGAGAAATTAAGGAGGGTGCATTAGCACTCTCTTTTTTTATATTTATGAGCAAATAAGGTTGTTAAAAGATATAGTTATCTATGTAAATAAATAAATTAAACTATATGAAAAAACTACTATTATTAGCATTTGTATTATTACTAACAATTCCTTCTTTTAGTCAGGAGGAAGAAAAAGATTCATTTTTTAAAAGAGCAACTAAAGAACTTTACAAAGATTTTCTTAAATACGGCACAGTATACGGAGCAGGTAGTATTTCAAACTCAATTGAAGCCGCAGAACCAACATATTTTTTAAGAACTAATCCTGATGGGAGTATTTACTCAATCCCGGATGTAGTAAATAATACAGAAGTATTTCCATTTGATTACAGATATGGGTTTGGTATTAGAAAACTAGCAAGATTTGATTATGAAAGAAAACCAAGAAATTATTATGATGGTACCGAAGAACAATTAGTATTTGGAGCACCTACATCAGCAATTACAGGACTAGAATATCAATTTCATTTTGAAAAAGAAAGATGGAGAGGCGAAAATTTTATTAATTATAATTTTTTCTTAAAACATACTGGCAAACATCACATTGTAAAAATACAAGCTAGAGAAGTAGGTAAAATTAATTTAAAATATAATTCAGCTGAAGTAAGAGGTAGATTACCAATTGGGAAAAAATTTAGTGTATCAGCAGGTGCTATATTAAGAGGTCACGAAAGAGCATATGGTTACAATCCAGTTGAAATATGGTTAAATGAAACAACAGTAGATGAATTTGGGAACGAATTCCCAACTAACCAATGGTATCAATTAGGGTATGAAAATGGGTATACTGATATATTTTATACTCAAACAAGTACAGATTATAATACTGGAGAAGAAGTTACTACACAAGATTGGTGTTGGGTAGATGAAAATGGAGTACAAGTAGCTCATTCTGATTTAGATTTTAGAGAAACAGTACTACCTAGTTTAATGAATGAATTTAATGGTAAAGCTTGGGATTTATTAGATCCATGGATGGAAGTTGCTCCAATAGTAGGAGTAGATTTTTATCACTATAAAAGAGACTTCTGGTTACATGCATACGCAAATTATATTCTGCCTTACCACAAATACATTGCTGGGGAAGAAGAATTTAGTTATCTTAATAGAAATAATTGGGGTAAAGGAGGATTAAGACAAGATGCAGAATTAGAACAATGGGATGATTACTCAGCGGGTTTAAGTTTGGGAACAAAAATAGGAAAAAATTTAGGGGTATTTATTGAAGGAGAATACTCTAAAATGTGGGATAGTAAATTATATCAAACAACATTTGGATTAAATTATACATTTAGATAATGGCAAAAATACCTCAAATCGGAGAAGAAACTAAAGTAACTCTAGATTTAAAAACAATTGGAATTATAGTAGGATTTATAATATCTCTATCAACAATGTGGTTCACTTTAAAAGCAGATATTGCACTTGCAATGGAAATGCCTGAACCTGTTATAGAAAGAGTAGAATATGACTTAAAAGATGAGTTAATTAGACAAACAATTATGGATACTCAAGAAGACGTTGAAATGCTTTTAGAAAAATTTGATAAGCTAGAAGAACGTATGTACGAGATGTCTAAAAACAATTAAAATGAAAAATTTAATATTTATTCTATTTCTCTTATTTAATACTCAAACATACTCACAATCAACAGTCCCAGATAAATACTGGTTAGATGATTCTAATTATGAAGAAGTAATAAATGGTAAAGATGCATTTGGAGATGATGAAGTAGAAGTTAAAGTTGTTGAATATTGGGCTAAATTTAATGAAAAGAATTGCTTTGAGGATTGGAACAAATTAGAAGATGTTCAATATTATCGTGTAGATATTGCAAAAGCCCCAATAGCAAAGAAAAAATATAGAGTAAGAATGGCTCCAACTTTATTTATTATAGTAGATGGAGAAATATTATTCAAATTTAAAGCAGGATTAGATTTACTTTTTCCTGTTACATTGGAAGAAGTTAAAGAAGCTATAGCAGAAGCTAGATTATCTAACCAATTTTAATATTTATAATAAAACGTTTCACAAAAAGTTATCTTATGTTTAATAAATTAAGGAATAAGTGGATGGCATTTAAAAATATATTTAATGATAAGAATGATATAAATGAAAAAACAGTTGTTGGGTTTGCTTCATTTGCAATTATGACAATTTTTGCAATTGTAGATCTAGTAACTGGATATGTTGGTAAAGATTTAGTAATCAATGAATTTATATATGATTCCTTTTTATTCATTACCCTAGGTAGCTTTGGTATTGCTGAAATTGGGAAAATATTTGGTAATAGAAAATAATGAAAAAAAATATAATATCTATATTATTTTGTATAATGCTTTTAGCACCAAGTTGTGCTTCTTCTAAACTAACAACACAAAAACCACCACCCCCACCTAAAGAAGTAGTAAGTGGGGAACATGACCCAATAATGAAACTGTTACTTTCAGGACTTATTATATTATCAGTTAATTTTCTATTCACAAAATAAAATAAATTATGAATTGTTACACTAGAGAACAAGTAGAAGCCGCTATGGCTAGTAAAGGTTATAAATACTTTACAGGAGGAGACTATGATGTTAATATTATTGGCATCAGAAATTCAAAAACCAAAAACAGAGTTACCAATGCTTTTGATGATTGTATTACTTTATCTTATAAAATAGAAGATAAGTGGCAATTCCATTGTTTTAAATGTACAACTGATCCTGGAACACATTGGGTTGAAAATATTATGAGAAAAGATGGTGTTGCTATTTTAAAACCAGGTCAATACCGAGGATCTCATAAATTAAGATTACACCAAGGCAAGTATTTAGCATTAGGACAAAAGAAACCAGTTAAGGTCTACAGAGATAATAATAGAGATAACAAGTATGACTTGCTAGAAGAAAGCGTTCAAGAAGGACTATTTGGGATTAATATACATAGAGCTACGGGAAGATCAGGTGGAAAATCTACTAGAGTAGATAAATGGTCTGCGGGGTGTCAAGTTATAGCAGATAATGATGATTGGCATGAATTCTTAGATATTTGCCAATCAGCTAGAGAAATATGGGGTAATTCTTTTACATATACTTTATTAGAATCTGCGGATATAGTATAATTACTTGATTTTTAGCTATTTCTTTACTATATTTATAATCATGTATAAATACAACGCAAAATTAGACAGAGTTGTTGACGGTGATACCGTTGATGCTCTAGTAGACTTAGGATTTGATACTTGGAAAAAAGTAAGAATTAGAATGATGGGGATGAACGCCCCGGAATCAAGAACAAGAGATTTAGAAGAAAAAAAATTAGGACTAGCAGCAAAGGCAAGACTTATAGAATTATTAGGTGATGGGAATTTCTTACTTCAATCCCACGGTGTTGGGAAATATGGAAGGTGTTTAGGTACTATATTAATAGATGATATTGATATTAATAAAACATTAATAAAAGAAGGACACGCAACAGAATACTATGGGGGTGCTAGATAGAATAAAAAAAGGAATGTTTCCATTCTTAATTGGGTTTTCTGCCCTGTCAGTGTCCGCTTCGGCCGCTTTTTATTCAGTTAGTGGCTTAAGTAAACTTTTTGCAGGAGCTAGCTTAGAAGTTATTATAATGGCGGGTTCATTAGAATTTGCTAAACTAGTTACAGCTTCACTTTTGTATCAATATTGGGGTACTATTAATAAAACATTACGAACCTATTTATCTATTGCTACTATAGTATTAGTATTAATTACAAGTATGGGTATTTATGGGTTTTTAAGTGCGGCCTACCAAGAAACATACTCTAAACTTACAGTAATAGAAAACCAAAAAGAATTTATCCAACAAAAAATAGATTTTTATAAAAATGATGTAGATCGATATGATACGGAAATTGAAAGAATATCTAGTAATATTAGTACTTTATCTAATGCCAAAGCCTCGTCGATCCAAGTACGAGACACCTCGGTGGTTGGGGGCGTTAGATCAACCATCTCAACAACGGAACTTAGAATGGCGCAGAATCGTATTAATATTGAGGAGGAGAATCGTAAATTGGCGCAAGAAAAGAGGGAAACAGTAGCTGATTCACTTCAAAAATTCCAATTACAAGTATTAAAACTTGATAATAATAATGAGGTTACTGGAGAATTAGGACCACTACAGTATCTATCAGGTTTAACGGGTATATCAATGGATAAAATTATTAATTGGTTATTACTTATTATAATATTTGTATTTGATCCTTTAGCAATATCTTTAGTAATAGCTGCAAATTTTGCTTTTGATCAAGCTTACCCAAAAAAAAAATATAAAGAAAATCTATATGGAGAAAAAGTTGAGGATAAATCTTTAGAATGGGATAATTTAGAAGATATTGAAGTTAAAGATGCTGAGGAAATACAAACACTAGAAGAATTTGAAAAAACTTTAAATAAAATTGAAAAAATAAAAAATTGGGAAGCAGCAGAAAAAAGAATGGAAATTATAGGACAAAATGGAAATGATGGAGAACATTATAATATTTTAGATTTAAATCAGGATGGGATAATAGATAAAGAAGAAATTAAAATAGCAACATTAAAAATAGAAAAGTTAGAAAATATTTTACTTAAAGAAAAATCTAATGGAGTATCCCCCAAAGTAGTTAATAATATCCAAAAAGAAATTGATAAATTAAAAAAATCAATTAACTAAAATTTGGCTACCTGAATAAAGGTTTGTATATTAGGGTTTAATAATAAAAATAAAAGTTATGTTCAATTTTAAAACACTATTCTATCCTAAAGCAACTTCTACACCCAAAAAGTTATGGAATTTATATCAAATTTCTAGAGTAACGGATAAACCTGTTATTACTATTAAACGTTATATGCAGTGGGCGGGAGTTAAAGCAGATGTACTTAAACCTATTAATGGGAGAAATGATCACCCACAACAACACTTTAGTGAAGAAAGTTTTGTAGAATTTATGAAGTGGATGGCAAGTGGGGTAAGAGGCCCTCGAAAATAATATATAGAAAATTTGGTTACCTAAGCTATCTTTCGTATATTTAGGTATAGAAAAAAATAAAGGTCATGAAAAAATTTATCAAAAAGTACAAATCCCAAATAGATACAGCATCAGGTTTTTTGTTTATTGCAGCAATATTTTATACATTATATTTTGCTTTATGGGTAGTTTGCCCTTGTTAATAGTTTTAAAATAAAGTTTATGTTTGGTATACCCATGTCAAGAAAAGAAGTAGATAAGCAATTATCTCAATATCAAAAAATAAATTATAACCAATTTAGGTGGTGGAGGAGTTATCAACCCAAAAATAAACCACTTGATAATCGTCAACCACTGCGTGATCGTATATTCAATGGTGATTTTGATTTTTCATGTTATAAAGCTCAACAGTATTTGGTTGAATATCAATTAAATGATATATTAAAAGAATGTGATATGGATTATGCCAAATATCTAGAAAAAACCCAAGTTATTAGAGCACGAAGAAAACGTTTAATGGAAGATTTTGAAAAGGATGAAACTGAAAGATTACGTTCTTTAACAGTTGAATTTACAAAATATTTTAAATGTAATAGAGAACAAGTTGAAAAAGAAATGTTAGAATGTAGTGGCTCCCTAATAGATCTTTATTATATTATAGAAGAAAAGTATAAAATAGTCCATATGCCTGTTCCATTAAAGCGTAGGGGACGACCAAAAAAAGTTATATAAATGAAAGTATCACATGAAGTACCTCGCTGTTTACTAACAGCATCCTCTGAATTTAATGATTACGATTATGCTCTACCTCACTTGTTTGATCAAGATGAAGAATATCTACAATATTTTATGGATGCAAAAGCAGATGGTCGTTACATTATTATGGATAACTCACTTCATGAATTAGGAGAAGCATATAACCATGAAAGATTACGTTATTGGGTTAGTGTAATAGAACCAGATGAATTTATAGTACCAGATGTATGGATGAATTGTTCTCAAACAGCAGCACAAGCTAAATACTGGAAGCAATTTAAATATCCTAAAAAAACTAAACTTACGGCTGTAATTCAAGGTGAAAATAAAAACCAAGCTTATTTATGTGCAAATTTATTGTACAATTTAGGATATGATAAACTATGTGTATCTTATGGTGCTACTTGGTATAATGATTTTTTTCCACATACTAACATAGATATGGGAAAGGCATTAGGTAGAGTACGATTTGTACAGGGTCTATTTAAATTAAACCAATTAAAAGATGTTAAATTTCATTTATTAGGTTGTTCAATACCACAAGAATTTGGGTGGTATGATGATCAAGACTTTGTTAAAAGAATAGAATCAATTGACACTTCAAACCCTATAATGGCTGCCTTAGATGGCACCAGATATAGCAGTAATGGTATGAATTATAAACCAAATGCTAATATGAATGATTTTTTTGATATTAAATTTGAAGATATTAAATACGAAGATATTATTTATAACACAACACAATTTAGAATAATTAATAATTTAAAAACCAAATAGTTATGATGTCACTTTATGATTACACAGGCCACCCAGACCAAGATGGAACAGGTATAAAAGTTAATGCTTATGCACAACTTAAAAAACAACCTTATAAAAAAAGATTATTAGAATTTAATAATACAGAAGTATTTTTATATACTAAAGAATTTTTAGATGAATATTTTGAAATAGCAAAAATTTTTGATACAGAACTTATAATAGGATAATATGGCAAAGTTAACAAGAACAGTGAATTATGCAAACTTCAGATGGGAAGAGTATGTGCTAACAGAAGAAGAATTAGCGAAGTGGAAAACAGGTGATGAAGATCTTCAACAAGAAATCATAGATGATGCAGATTGGGACCTAGTAAGAGATAAACCAATTGATGATTATGGTGACGTAGAATTTAAAGAAGACGAAGATGAGTGAAACAGATAAAATAATATTTATAACAATTTACTTTATACAATTAGCTGTATGGTGTGTTTACAATATGCAAATAGAAAATAAATAATTATGGCAGAATTTATAAGACACGCACTAGGGCTTTGTGGAGAGCACTATCATCCAAATTTATGGACACTTCTCATAGGGGGAGTTGGATTTTCAACTATTTTTTCGTATGTTCGATCATATATAAAATGTAAATTTAATCAAGCGTTAGCCTATACGCGAAATACCTGGCAAATTTTAAATAAGTAAATTATGGCACATTGTGTAGTAAGTTTAAGTGGTGGAATGGATAGTAGCACCCTATTGTTAAGAGCTATCGAAAAGTATGATTCTGTAACAGGAAT
>Ga0181377_1000691_pt1 | contig 12120 bp, 15 predicted proteins | sample LowvirmetaG_9_FD_130160 | JGI IMG/M metagenome (GOLD analysis project Ga0181377, IMG submission 130160) | Marine viral communities from the Subarctic Pacific Ocean - Lowphox_13 viral metaG | ecosystem: Environmental > Aquatic > Marine > Oceanic | place: Subarctic Pacific Ocean | collected...
ACTATATTTATAGTAGAATATAATTAGGAGAAAACAAAATGGCAGAAGTATTAGAATTTAACGATATGTTTTATACCAACTTCGAACCGAAGATGAAGAATAGATTCATCATGGAAATCGATGGTATCCCTTCATATCTTATAAAAACAGCAAACAGACCTTCAATTCAATTTGAAACTGTTACCCTTGACCACATTAACGTTAAAAGAAAACTTAAAGGAAAAGGTGAATGGCAAGATGTAGAGATTACTCTATATGACCCAATCGTTCCTTCAGGAGCTCAAGCAGTAATGGAATGGGTGAGAACATCACACGAATCTATTACAGGTAGAGATGGATATGCAGATTTCTATAAAAAAGATATCCAATGTTACCTATTAGGACCTGTTGGTGATAAGATTGAACAATGGACTCTAAAAGGTGCATTTATCAATAACGCAGTGTTTAATGATTTAGATTGGTCAAACTCAACTGACCCAGTCGAAATTAGTTTAACATTATCTTATGATTATGCTATTTTAGAATACTAATACTACTCCCACATATTTATAAAACGAAAAAGTTCTCTTAGTGAGAACTTTTTTTATGCCTAATTTCTAAATTTTTAAAAGTTATATATTTATATACGAACAAATTAAATTAAAAGTTATGGCAAAATATGATTTTCCTACGGAAGTAATAGACCTTCCATCTAAGGGTAAACCATACCCAGAATCAAGCCCATTATCAAAGGGTAGTGTTGAAATAAAGTATATGACCGCTAAAGAAGAGGATATACTTTCATCACAAAATTTGATAAGGAAGGGGGTGGTGCTCGATAAGCTATTTGAATCTGTTATTGTAGATGACGGAATTGATATAGGTGATATATTAATTGGTGATAAAAACGCAATTCTTTTAGCAACTCGTATCTTAGGATATGGTAAAGATTATCAAGTAGAAGTAACCGACCCTTTTACATTAGAAACACAAAAAGTAAATATTGATTTATCTAAAGTACAAACTAAAGATATAGATGATAAATTAGTAAGTAAAGATAATACATATTCTTTTACATTACCTACTTTAAAAACAGAAATAGTTTTCAAATTATTATCACATAAAGATGAAAAAGATATAAATGCTGAAATAGCATCACTTCAACGATTAACAAAATCAGAAGTAAATCAAGAAGTATCTACTCGATTAAGATATATGATTTTAAAAGTTGGTGAAAATGAAGATAGAGGATTTATTAACAAATGGGTAAAAAATAATTTACTTGCAAGAGATTCCAGAGCTCTTAGAAAGTATATAAAAGAAATATCCCCTGATTTAGATTTGAAATATGAATTTACATCAGATATAACTGGTGAAACGGAGGCACTTGATATCCCATTTGGGGTTGGGTTTTTTTACCCTTCCGAATGATTATAGTCTCCAACTTCATAATCAAATTTGGGAAATGGTTAACTATGGTAATGGATTCACTTGGACTGAGGTATATACGATGCCAATCCATTGGAGAAGATTTTACTTTAAAAAGTTATTAGATGCCAAGACAAAAGAAAAGGCAGAATACGATAAAGTTAACAAAAAAGGTGGTTCTAAGGGACCAAATGTAAGAGTGAGGAAATAATTCCTCACTTTTTTTTTACCCTATATTTATATAAGAACAATTATATAGGAAAAACACTATGTCTAAAAAGAAAATAAATGAATTAACTGCTGCATCTAAATTAGTTGGAGCATTTTTCGATGGTTTAAAAAAAAATACTACTAATAGATTTTTAAAACAAGCTGCTAAACAAGGACTTCCTAAAGAAGTAATTAAAAGAATGGCCGCAATTGAAAAAGAAAAAAAGGATTTAGAAGATTTATTAAATTCACCTAAATATTCAATCAAGAAAAAGAAATAAGGTAATCAATGGCTGATAACGATAGAAAAGAGCATTACAAAGCCCTTCAAAGGATTAAAACTCTTACATCTCAAATTAATGAGATGCAGGAACAATCAGCCGCGCTTACTGAAAAAGAAATTAAATTATTAAAGAAAAAAACAGCTGAACATAAAAAACTATCAAAACAAGTTCTAGCTAATAATAGAGAAAGAATTCAATCTGCTCTCGATTATAGAGGTTCAGAAGAAGAATCTATAAAATCATTAGGTTCTATGTATAGTAACTTGGGTAAATCTCAAAGAGAGACGATGTCCAAAACCGCTGGTAAATTTGATAAAACTTCAAGTGGATGGTTAAAGAAAACTTCTGAAATTGGAAAAGTTAATAGAGATATTGCTAAATTAGATAAAACTGATGTAGAACAAATAGCTCAACTACAAAATAAAAGAAACGATTTAATGAGAGGAACTCAGTTCCTTGGTAAAGATATTCAAGCTGATTTAAAAGCTCAAAATGAAGAAGCAGATAAATTTGCTTCAATGTCTGAAAATGGCAAAAAAGTATTAGAATCACAACATGCTGTATTAGATGGTATCAAGACAGGAATACAAACTGCAATAGAAACTGCATTTCAATTATATGGAAATGTTGTAGGTGCAATAGGTGGTATTGTATCTGGATTAGGTATGGCTGTTGAAAAAGTAGGCAAACTTAATAAAGAATTTGGAACATCAATGTTTCAAATTGGTGGTATTGCACAAGAAACGGCATTATTAGAGATTTTCTTTGAAGGTTCTGCAGAAGCTGCAAAAACATTATCATCTGAATTAGGAGGTACTGAGGAGTCATCATTGGCTCTAAAAACAAACATAGGTTTAATGTCAGAAACATTAGGCCTTAGTGGTGCAGAAGCCGCTACCTTAGTTGGACAATTCTCAAGATTAAATAATGGTTCTACGAGTGTTGCAACTGATATGATTAAAATCTCAAATAATTTTGCAAGACAAAATAATATCATACCATCGGAACTTATGGCTGATTTAGCTGCCTCAGCTGAAGAATTTGCATTATTTGGTGGAGTTGGTGGTGATAATATATTAAGAGCAGCTGGTTATGCTCAAAAATTAGGTGTTAATATGAAAACACTTAGTGGAGTTGCAGAAAACTTATTAGATTTTGAATCCTCTATTACTAAAGAATTAGAATTAGGAGCTTTATTAGGTAGAAATATAAACTTAAACAAAGCAAGAGAACTTGCGTATAGTAATGATATAGAGGGAGCTACAAAAGAAACATTAAGACAACTAGGTGGTATTAATGCATTTAATAAAATGGATTATTACCAAAAGAAAGCAACTGCTGATTTATTAGGTGTTTCAGTAGCAGAATTATCCAAAATGGCCAGTAATCAAGAAAAAGCTGCCAACCTTAGTAAAATAATGGGTGTAGAATTTGGTATCGCTGGAGAAGGTATGAATTATCTTATAAATAATTCAGGTTCGTTCATAACAAAATTAGGTGGTGGTATTACTGCCTTAGGACAAATGAATCTTGGGCTTCAGGCAATGGGAACATCACTTCTTGGTATGGTTAAAAGTACGGCACTAGTACTTAAAAACTTATTAGGAATGGTTGCAGGTCCTGTAATCAAAGGTGTAAAGGCAATTGGTAGTAGTATTGGTAAAAGTTCTATTGGTCAATCAGTAAGTAAAGGTGCTGGTAAATTTAAAGATAAATTATTTGCAGGTACAGGTATTGGTGATAAAGCAGCACCACCACCAACAAAAACTTTAAAGCCAGGTCCAGGAAATGCTACAAACTCACTAGGTAAAATAAATATGGGTGCAGTTCTTAAAGGAGCAGCTGCAATGTTAATAATGGCAGGTGCGGTATTTGTATTAGGAAAAGCATTACAAGAATATAAAGATGTTGGTTTAAATGAAATAATGATGGCCATAGGTAGTATAGCTGCATTAGGAATAGCAATGGGATTATTTGGATTATTAATGGCCGGACCACTTGGAATGGGAATATTATTAGGTGCAGGTGCAATGTTGATAATGGCTAGTGCATTATTTGTATTGGGTAACGCATTACAAGCAATAAGTAAAGGATTTGGAGCGTTAGCAATGGTACAACCGATGATTAGCGGACTTCTAGGAATGGTAGGTGGGATATTTCAATTATCAGCCGCATTCGCAGCATTAGCTGGTTCACTTTCATTATTAGGAATGGCTGGAATTGCTGCATTACCTGTATTACTTGGATTAGCAGTTGCAGGAATGGGATTAGGATTTTTAATAAATGCAGTAGGTGGTGGAGAAAGTGAAACATCTTTACCGGCACTACCTGAGGAAACTAAACAATATTATAAAGATTCATTAGAAGTTCTTAGTGATATTAAAAAAGCAATAAATCAAGGAAAGATAATAACAATGAATAGAGATGTAGTTGGAAGAAGTACATCACAATCTCAATCTGAAAGTGGAGTGAACAGAGCAAATTACAATAAATAAAAATGGGAAGAACGATATTAGAATTATTTCATGATAGTGAATTCAAAGATTCAGTTAAATCTGATAAAGAAACTCTTGTCGAACAAGAAACAAGTGGTGTTAGAATCAAATCTGCAGTTGAATTAAACAATCCCTTAATATATGGAAACGAAGCTGCTCGTATATCAAAACGTTCTACTCCTGATTTGGAGAAGATGAAAGATAGTACTGGTGGAGAAGGTGGCGATAGTGGATTAGTTGGTAAAGGCCTTGAAAAACTTGGTGTTGGAGGAGGTATTGGTGGTCTTAGAGATAAAGTAAACAAAGATTTGGGAATACCTGTAAATCAAATACCAACTCGTGTAGTAGACCAAATAAAGGAACAAGATTCTCAAACACCAGTTGTACCAGGAGAAAATGGTACTGAAGTAGGTAAATTTCTAAAACAATCAGGTGGTGGAAATCCAAAAACTATTGGAAAACAAGCAGTGGGTGCTGGTATTGGTAAAGCAAAAGATAGTTTAAGAGAAACTGTATTTGGTAAAGGAGCTAATGTTGGAGATGCTCAATCTAGTGGTGGACTTGGTGGAAAAGAATATAAAATTAAAGAAACTAACGACCAACTCACATATTCAGATGCAAATAAAACTAAAAGATTACCATCTGCAGAAACTATAAAAAAAGATTTAGAAGGAACAAAATTAGATTTATCTAAAGTATCTCCAATCTATGGTCTTAAAAGAGATAATGGTACATTTGGAAAAGAAAATTCAGAATATGCATTTCAACAAATGTATGATAGTGAAGGTCAACCAGAAGTTTTACAGAAGTATTCACCCGAAGATAAAGAAACTACTTTTACAGGAATAGACCCTAGTGCAAAAGGTGCAGAGCAAAAATCAGAAAATAATGAGATGGAAAGTGATTATATGTTACACAGTTCTGATGAGTTGAATGCAATATCACCATCGGCTGATTACACAATGGAAGATGATTCATTCATGAAAATTGGTGAAACTGTATATAAAGATTTTATTCCTGTATGGTTTAAAAAACATGGTAGTGAAAAACCAATTGTTTTTAGAGCAATTATTAGTGGACTTAGTGAAACAACATCACCATCTTGGAGTTCTAATAAATTTATTGGTAACCCATATGCATTTTATATGTATGATGGAGTTGAACGAAGCTTAACATTCAACCTTAAATTATTTGCATCAAGTCCACTTGAATTAGCAGGTATGTGGGATAGGTTAAAAATATTAACAGCTTATGCATATCCAACTATTAATGGGGGATTAACAACACCACCGATTATTCAATTTAGAATAGGAAGTATGTATTCTGGTAAAGCAGGATTTATTGAAAGTTTAACTTATACAATACCAGATGAATCAAATTGGGAAACTGATGGGAGACTAGGATATCTTCCAAAAATGATAGATGCTTCAATAGGTATTAAGTTTATTGAAACTCAAGGTACTGAAGAACGATTATATGATATGGATATATCTAAAGCTGCAGTTAAAACCATCAATGATGAAAGACAAGCAAATTCAGATATGGAAGCATCGAGAACAGAGGGTGAATCAGATACTCCTAATACAGATGCACCACCTAAAGAAGAAGCTAAAAAAACAAGTAAAGTAAACTTATTTGGGATTAAAAAACCAAAATCATTAAGTGGAGATAAACAACAAGAAGAAACTGCAATACCACCAAAAGAGGGAGAAGTTAATACAACTAAATCCTCAAGTCATATTAATGATATGTTCTATGGAGGTTTAACTCCAGAAGAATATAAAGCTAAAAAGCTTGCGGGTATTCAAAAAGTAATAGCTTGGAGAATAACGAATTTTCTAGCAGAGGGTTATACCGAATATACAGGTCCCCAAAAAACACATAATAAAAAAGCATTACTATATACCAAACCGTATGATAAAAAAGGACGTTTACTGGTAAAGGGAATTGATCCAGATACAGGTAGAATTTCATCTGCATTTGTAAGTCAGAAAAAAGGTAAGTTTTTTAAATAATTAAAAATTATGGCAAGTAGATATAAAAATAATAATAAAATAAAGTTAGATGATGGTAAAAGAGTATATCGTTCAAAGATATATCCCAACATACCATTAAAGGATAATGATATCTATGTCGTTACTCAAACAGGTGATAGATTAGATACACTTGCAAATCAATTTTATAGTAATTCATCTTATTGGTGGATTATTGCAACGGCCAATAATATTCACGATGCTTCATTATCAGTTGATGATGGAACAATACTTAGAATACCATTAGATTATAATAGAATTGTAAATAACTTTAATAAATAATAAGTTATGGGTTTTCCTCAATTAGCAAATATAGATGAAACGATAGTAACGGCAATAAAAGCCAAAGTTAAAAGTAATGTTACTACATCAAAGGTAATGCCTTGGATACGAGTGGTATCTTGTCTAGGAGATTTTTTAGTGTTAGAATCATCAAGAGAAGCAGTATCGTTTACTCAACAATATGGTAATACAGGAAAAAGTGGTAGAGTTGGAACAGATTTTGAAGGTACATCAATATATGCAGAAGATGATAGAGGTTTTAGACCATCACCAACAATTTCAGCAATTAATATATCTCAAGGTAATGAGGGATTAAGTAAAAAAACATCCTTTACCATAATATGTTATTCTTTAGGCCAGGCAGAATTGGTAATGGAATACTTTATGGAACCAGGTAATCATGTATTGGTTGAGTGGGGAGAAAACACAGAGGCATCAATAAACCAAAAATGTGAATCACCACTTAAAGCTTGTGAAATTATACAATATAATAATTTAAAATATACTCAAAAGAAAAGAAAAGATTCAGGTGCACATTATGATGCAGTATTAGGTACTATAACAAATGGTGGTTTAAGTTATGGTGATAATGAAACTTTTAACATTGATGTAGAACTAACATCTATTGGAGAATTACCGGCTTATTTACAACATCATAAAGGATTAGAGACAGGAAATACAACAGCCGAATCAGGTGAAACATTTTCTACAACCGAATTTGGAAAAGTATCTACTAATGTACATAAAATGAAAGATGTAGGATATTCATTATATATGCAAATGTTTAATAGACTCCCATCTCATAAACGTTCACAAGCTTTAAAAAAGTTACCAGAGAAACAAAAATGGTTATTAAATAGTGCTAATTATGTAAATATTGATAAAAAAATTAGAGATTCTTTAGTTGACGCAACAAAAAAAGTAAAATTAGTTACATCATCTAAAAAAGAATTAAAAATACCAACAGATGTACCTTTATTTTCTGATAAATCTTTTATCAGAGTAGCAGTAGCTTTTACAATACTTGATTTTCAAAATGGAACAAAACTTACACCTAGGACAATTCCTGGTTGTGATAATGATTCGGCCACAACAACCAATGGTATAATAAATTGGCGTAGTACTATTTGTAGAGCTCATAGAAATATGTTTTCTGCAAATTCTAATTTTCTTTATATTCCAAATAGACAACATCCTAGTTTTGATTTAGCTGGTGCTCTATCTACTGATGGTGTATGGAATAAACCATTGGGAGATTTAGCTACTGTTAAAGGTAATTCCTTAACTGATACTGTTGATACACATCCATTTGCATATGATGATAAGGCTCAGGCATCACATTTTCCAAAAGACTATAATTTAAAATACTCTGACCAAGCAAAATACGATTCTTCTTATTTAAGTTATCAAGCTGATTCAGGTGAATGGGGGTATTTAAGAGATTTATATATTAACTTTGAATTCTTTTGTAAAACATTAGAAGCTAATCTTTATAATACTAAAGATATTTATTATCAATTATTAAATGGTATGAGTTCTGCGGTAAATATGTATTGGGATTTTCAAATAATTCCTCGTGGAGCGGTTGAACCACCACCTTGTAAAGATGATGGATATGCAGAATATATTATAGAAAATTATAAAACTGCAGATGGTCAAGAAGAATTACATATTGTTGATGCTACATTTACAGGAAAAGTAAAAGATAGAGGATTAGGAAAGGCTGCATTTCAATCAAGGGGATTAAAAACACCATTTTTATCTGCAGAATTAAAATTCGATATTCCTTCTGCAATGAAAGGGCAGATAATTGGAAGAAAATTATCAAAATTAACAGATAATCCAAATAAAGAACAACCAGAAATAGATTTGGATGGTTTATTTACAACAAGAGTAGATTCGGTTTCTCATAAATTAAATGTATTTAATGTAGAGGGTGATAAACTTACTAAAGATAACGTAGAAGCATCTGAAACTCCAAACGAGAGGAGAGCAAGAGAAGATGATGAAGTAAAACAAAGTAAGGAAGAAAAAGAACAACAGGCAAAAGCTAATTATGAATTATTTATAGGAAATGGATGTGTAGTTCCTAGAGTTCAAGATAGAGGAGAAAATTATGATGTTACAAATGAAATGTTTGATTTAAATAAGTTTAATGATTCAACAATCGAAGATTTAGCTCTAATTTGTGGATATAATGACCCTAACTTATTAAAAAAAGTTCAATTATTAAATGAAGGTAGATTAAAGGGTAAACTAACGACTCAATTTACAACTGGTAAAAATCCACCTTTACTTCCAATTAAATTTAATTTTACAATACATGGGGTTAGTGGACTTAGAGTAGGAGATACTTTTGCTATTAGTGATTTACCTTTAAAATATAAAAATAAAATATTTCAAATAACTCAAATTTCACATGAAGTTAGTACCAATTTATGGCAAACAACTGTTGAAGGAAGTTTAAGAAATTTAGATAGGACATAGATGAATAATTTAAATAGATATAAACAAATACAGAGAAAGAGAATTCGTACTACACGAAAAATTGAATCTTATATACCTACTCCTGTCAAGGGTGATTACATTCGTGGATTTATACAAAGAGTGTTTATTCAAAAAGTAAATGATAAAGCTTCTCCTATATATGAAATAAGTCCTGAAAGAAGTTCTTATTATAGTAGTAACCAACTATATAGTATGATTTTTTTAAAATGGAGAATATCTGGACCTAACAAATCTTATGTAAAAAATGGAATATCACATAAATCGGTTAGTGAATCAAATAGGTTATCAATAAAACTTAATAATGATATAATACCAAACTTAAAATTATATCTACCAAATTTATTACAATTTTATAAAAGTTAATATATATAGATATACAAACTTAAATACGTTACATGAAATATTTATCAAAAGAAGAAAAACAACAATTACTTTTTGATTGGAGATATAAAGGAGTAGCTGTACTTAATTTACTTACAGAAGAAGAAGTAGATGAGTACAACCTAGAATTAGAAAAAATCAGATTAGAAAGAAGTCAGAATGATAGTGATAATGAATGGGGTGAATATGACCCATTTATGTACCCACATAAACAATCTGAAAAATTAAAAGAATTATTAGTACATCCAAAAATCATTGAAGCTACTGAATTTTTATTACAAGGTGAGGTAGTAGGTTTACAAACTTGGGCATATTTTAAACCTGCAGGACAATTAGGTAGAGATATGCATCAAAATATATTTTATACACAATGTGATGCAAATGAAGTTTTAAATGTTTCAATTGCATTTGATAATCACGACCCACAAAATGGTTCAGTATGGTATTACGAGGGAACTCAAAACCTTGGTAGATTACCAATTGAAATAGATGAAGAAAGAACAGGTTCGAATCCAAAAAATTGGAGAAATGAAAGAGGAAAACCTTGTGTTATGCCTGAAGGACATACATTTCCAAAAATAGATGGTTATTTAAGAAAAGGACAAGTTGCATTTATACATTCAAATGTAGTACATGGTTCAGAAGAAAATACCTCAAATAGATTTAGAAAAGCATTTTTATGTGGTTATTTAAAATGGGGTTCAAACTTTGCATCTGGTAATCACATGAAAAGAGAACCAATAGATGTAGGTTCTGCTAAATTATAATAAGTTATCTACATAGGTTGCACCACAATTAAACTGTATTCTAATTGATGCTTTATTCCACTTATCTACATAAGCATATCCATAATCAGTTCTACTCATTACTTTCTGAATACAATATGCGTATAACTGATATCCAACATTTCTTGGTGCAACTTTTTTAATTACATATGTTCCACCTGAATAGTTTGAGTTTAGTGTTGGTAAATCTTTTACTTTTTCAACCCAATCATATGTTAGGAAATTACAAGTCCAAAACCAACCACTTACTTCTCCTTTAAAATATTGAATAAAACAAGAACACCCAACATCAAATCTTTTTTTAAGATTATCAACATCTGGTCTATCTTTCCAATCGGATAGTGTTTCATTAATACTATCGATTATTTTCAATAAATCTTTTTCTTGGGAATATTTAGAAATCTCGATGTAAGAGTATCTATCATCAAGTTCACATGGCATTTTGAATTCAGGTGCAAAAATTCTCATCTGAACATAGTCTGCTTTATTCATAGTAACATTATTGGTTTCTAATATAAATATATTATAAAAATATAAGTGTTTTTTTTTAAAATAAACCAAAAAAAGCTTGTGCAATCCAATTATTTTTCGTATATTTACTATGTAAATGAGTGATAATTAAACCCTTTAAAACCTTAAAAATGATAAAAGAAATGAATTTAGGATTAGTAAAAATGAATGAGAGTAAGACTCAACTTTATGGAGTTCAATATTACAAATCTAAGTGGGAAAGAAACTTAGGTGATACCTTAACTATTGATGGAGAAAAATGGTTAGTTGGAATCATCGGTGATACTAAAAAAAATGTAATATCTGCTCTTAATGAGATTGTAAGTAAACAAAACAAAATAGTAAGAAAACAAAATTACTATCAAACTAAAAAAGAGAATATGATTATGAATAATATTCTTAATGATGTAATGAAAGAATTAAACCTTTAAAATATAAAAAATGATAAAAGTAAACGATAAAATAAAATTTGAAAACAAGTATGGACAAATCCAAGAAGGAATTGTTACCGATAATAACTACCAATGTGAATTTGATGCAGACCTTAATGGTTGTGTTAGAGTATCGGTAGATTATGGTAGTAGTATTATTGGAACTGTAAATACATTAATCGATAAATCACAAATATTAAAAAACGTAAAATTATGAGTAAATTAAATCAAAGATATCCAAATGGGTACATGGGTAAAATTCAGTATTGGACTAGTAAGTTGAATGATGAGGTTATGAATACGAAAGTTCCGAACTTGAAGGAGATAGATAGGATTCATAGCAAGTTGGATTACTTTATCCAACGACAATGGGACTCAGTAGTAACAGTAAAATAAAATTTAGTACGAACCTTTAAATTTAAAACAATGATAAAAGCAATTAAAAGTAAAATGTTAACTTACCTATTCAAAGATTGGGTAATGAATGAAACTGATTTAGAAACTCTTAAAGTATCTAAACAATTTATTAAGAAAAGAGAAATAGAAATCACAGGCCATGTACCAATAATGGGATTTAGGTCACATACAAAATAATAAAATTTGTTAAAAATAAATCGGAAAATGTTTGGTAAATCCAAATATTTTTCGTATATTTACATAGTAAATGAGTGATAATAATAACATAAAAAATAAAAAAGTATTGAAGAAAAAAATAGTTTACATCGATATGGATGGGGTATTAGTTGATTTCGGTAAAGCAATTGAAGATTGGTTTACTAATCATCCACATTTAA
>Ga0181377_1000693_pt1 | contig 12067 bp, 10 predicted proteins | sample LowvirmetaG_9_FD_130160 | JGI IMG/M metagenome (GOLD analysis project Ga0181377, IMG submission 130160) | Marine viral communities from the Subarctic Pacific Ocean - Lowphox_13 viral metaG | ecosystem: Environmental > Aquatic > Marine > Oceanic | place: Subarctic Pacific Ocean | collected...
AATCAATAGGCAAATAATTAAATTTAATAAAATGAGTAAAGCTAAACAAATGATTACCGAAGACCAACTGAAAAAAATTCAAGACTTTCAAAAAGACTTAAACAAGTTGTTAAATGAAGTTGGATTTTTAGAAGCCCAAAAAACCCAAGTATTAGGAAAATTTGGTGAAGTCAACAAAAAAACCGAGGATTTCAAAAAAGAACTAGAAAAGGAATATGGCTCTATCAATATTAATTTAGAAGATGGAACATACGAACCTATTGAAAAAGAAGAAGATAAGAAATAATGTCTTCAATTATTAGAAAGATAAGTATTGGTTCTGACTATAAAACCGATGCAATGCACTATTCTATAGGGCAGTCGGTATATGGAGGTCACACAATATCACATATACTTTCTGATACTAAAGACAATTCTTATAATATTTTTATCAAAAAACAAGACGAGGTATTGCCGTGGAAGAAGTTTAATTCTAACATGGCTATATCCGTTGAGTATGACTTAGAATATTAGTGAAAAGTTTATTTGATTTTATCGTTGAGCCTGTTGGCCAACGATATTCTAATGAAGTTAAAGTAGGTGACAAAAGCCTTATAATTAACACTAAAGTAGAAAGTTTTAAATCTGTTAACAATATAGCGAAAGTTATTTCTGTTCCTATTTCATTTAAAACACCCATAAAAAAAGGTGATTTAATTATGATACATCATAATGTATTTAGAAGATTTTATGATATAAGAGGTAATGAAAAAAATAGCAAAGCATATTTTAAAGATAATTTATATTTTGTACAAATAGATCAAATTTATTTATACAAAAGAAATAAACAATGGAAAGCTTTTGGAAATAGATGTTTTGTTTCACCAATAAAAGATGAAGTTAAAATAAACAACTGGTTAGAACAAAGGCTTATTGGAGTATTAAAATATGGTAATAATTCATTAGAAGCGTTAGGAATTAACGAGGGAGATCTTGTAGGTTATAAACCATATGGAGAATATGACTTTATCGTAGATGGTAAACGTCTTTATTGTATGAAATCAAATGATATTGTAATTAAATATGAACGTCAAGGAAACGAAGTTGAGCATAATCCGCGCTGGGCACAAAGCAGTTGAGGAGTTAATAAAAGTTGCTAAAGAGGCTATCGTAGATTCAGATGATGATATATCTGCAGATAGATTAAAAAATGCTGCAGCTACAAAAAAGCTTGCTATATTTGATGCTTTTGAAATACTTAATCGTATACAAGAAGAAAGCAATATATTAGAAGATAAAATTGTAGATAAAAAAGAAACTAGCTTTAGTGGTTTTGCTGAAAAAAGATCTAAATAATGTATCAGCAAACTTTATATAAAATAGTTGAACCTATAAAACCTCACGTTATTAAAAGACTTAACAAGTCTAAAAAATGGCAATACGGTTACAATAAAGAATACGATATTATAGTGATAAGCAAAACCGGTCAAATCGGTGAAATATATGAGATACAAAATCTTATAATTGCTTTACCACTAGAAGACAATCCTTTTAAAAGATCTAAATCTATAAAAGAACAATACTGGGAGGTGTTTGAAAAAAGGAAAGAATTAAAAAATATTAAAACAATATTTGATTGGAAAACCTATCCTGAAACATTTAAACAAAAATTACACGACTATATTGATGAAGAATTTAAAAGAAGAGACGAAGATTTCTGGTTTTATAACAACGGTGTTCCTACCTATCTTACTGGTACTCACTACATGTATTTGCAGTGGTCAAAAATCGACGTGGGGTTACCAGACTTTCGTGAATCAAACAGATTATTCTATATATTCTGGGAAGCGTGCAAGGCAGATACACGTTGTTATGGTATTTGCTACCTTAAAAATAGACGTTCCGGATTTTCGTTCATGGCATCGGGAGAAACGATTAACCAAGCTACGGTGTCGAGTGATTCCAGGTTCGGTATACTATCGAAGTCAGGTGCGGATGCAAAGAAGATGTTCACAGACAAGGTTGTACCCATATCGATCAACTATCCGTTTTTCTTTAAACCGATCCAGGACGGTATGGATAGACCAAAGCAGGAATTAGCTTATAGAGTTCCGGCTTCAAGATTAACAAAAAGATCTATACAAAATACAGACTCTGATCAAATAATACTGGAAGGATTAGATACAACTATAGATTATAAAAATACAGGTGATAACAGTTATGATGGTGAGAAACTAAAACTTTTAGTTCACGATGAATCAGGTAAATGGGAAAAGCCTAATAACATACTTAATAACTGGGGTGTAACAAAAACATGTTTACGTTTAGGTAGCAGAATTATTGGTAAGTGTATGATGGGGTCAACATCTAATGCTTTAGACAAAGGAGGAACAAATTTTAAAAAGCTATATCAGTCGTCTGATGTAAATAAAAGGAATAAGAATGGACAAACAAAATCTGGACTATATAGTCTGTTCATTCCTATGGAATGGAATTATGAAGGATTCATCGATAAATATGGAATGCCCGTATTCGATACTCCGGGAAAACCTCTAGAAGATCCATACGGCTCCCCTATTGAGCTAGGGGTAATTGAGCACTGGAATAATGAAGCAGACGGATTAAAAGGCGACCAGGACGGCCTAAACGAGCATTACAGGCAGTTTCCACGCACAACAGAACATGCGTTTAGAGATGAGACTCAAAATAGTATATATAACTTAGTAAAAATATACGAACAAATAGATTACAATGAGGATTTAAAACATTCAGGAGTATTAACTCGAGGAAGTTTTAGTTGGGAGAATGGAATAAAAGACACTAAGGTTAAATTCACTCCAAACCCACAAGGTAGATTTAATGTAGCATGGGTGCCGAGTTTAAATATACAAAACAAGCAATATGTTAAGAACGGTTTTAAGTCGCCAGGCAATGATCACATTGGTGCTTTTGGCTGTGATAGTTATGATATTAGCGGTACAACAGATGGCAGAGGATCTAAAGGCGCGCTTCACGGGCTTACGAAGTTTTCAATGGAAGACGCTCCTCCTAATGCGTTTTTTTTAGAATACTTAGCAAGACCTCAAACAGCAGAGATGTTCTTTGAAGATGTGCTGATGGCATTAGTTTTTTATGGCATGCCTCTATTATGTGAGAATAATAAACCTAGGCTTTTGTATTATTTAAAAAGAAGAGGGTATAGAGGTTATTCAATGAATAGGCCTGATAAAATTTGGAATAAGTTGTCTAAAACAGAAAAAGAAATTGGAGGAATACCAAACTCTAGTGAAGATATAAAGCAAGCACACGCTGCTGCAATTGAATCTTATATAGATAAACACGTAGGAATTAAAGAAGATGGACAGTACGGAAATATGTATTTTAATACCACGTTGAATGATTGGGCTAAATTCGATATAAACAATAGAACTAAGTTTGATGCAGCTATAAGTTCAGGTTTAGCCATAATGGCGGTCAATAGGCATTTATATAGTCCGTCTGCTGAAAGACAAAAGCAAAAACTAAATTTAAAAATAAGTAGATACTCCAACGCAGGAAGTGTTTCGAAATTAATAGAAAAATAAAAATATGGCTGAGTCAGTTATAACAAGTTATTTTCCAAGCCAAATAGCTAGCGATTCTGAAAAGATGAGTCTAGACTATGGAACTAGAGTAGGTAGAGCTATAGAGAACGAGTGGTTTCGTTCTGATAATGGTATTGGTCGTTTTAAAAGTAATCAAAACACTTTTCATAATTTAAGATTATACGCTAGAGGAGAACAAGGTGTGCAGAAGTACAAAGATGAGTTGTCAATAAACGGAGACTTATCTTATCTTAATTTAGATTGGAAGCCTGTGCCTATAATACCTAAGTTTGTAGATATACTTGTTAATGGTATATCAGAAAGAATGTTTGATGTTAAAGCTTATTCTCAAGATCCTTATGGTGTAGATAAAAGAACTAAGTATATGGAATCTATACTTAGAGACATGCAAACGAAAGAGCTCGGCGAATATGTAGAGGCTGAATTTGGTATTAACTTATTTGAGAACGACCCAGAAAATTTACCAAAAAACAAGGAGGAGCTTAACCTTCACATGCAACTTTCCTATAAGCAAGAAGTTGAACTTGCTGAAGAACAAGCTATAAATACTTTATTAGAAGGTAATAAATACGATCTAACAAAGAAAAGATGCACTTATGACTTAGCTACTATAGGTATTGCTGCAGTTAAAAACGGATTTAGTAAAGCAGAAGGAGCTACAGTTGAATATGTAGACCCTGTTAATTTAGTTTGGTCGTATACAGAATCGCCTTACTTTGATGATATATATTATGTTGGAGAAGTAAAAAGTGTACATATAAACGAATTAAAGAAAGAATTTCCTTGGCTTACCAATGATGACCTAAAAGAAATATCAAATCAATCTTATCAAAACAACGGGTTTTATGATAGGACTTTGACTAATTACGATGAGGATGATTCTAATACTGTACAGATATTGTACTATAACTATAAGACTTATGCTAACGAAGTTTACAAAGTAAAAGAGTCCGCAACAGGAGCTGCAAAGCTTATACCAAAAGATGACCAGTTTAATCCCCCTGAGGAATTGTATGTTGAATACGGTATACAAAAATTATCTAGGTCTTTGGAAGTATTGTATGAAGGAGTAAAAGTTTTGGGTGGTAAAACATTAAAGTGGGAAATAGCTGCTAATATGATACGCCCTAAAAGCGATTATACTAAAGTTAAAATGAATTATAGTATTGTTGCCCCTAGAATGTACAAAGGCCGTATAGAAAGTATTGTTTCTCGTATAACAGGGTTTGCTGATATGATTCAGCTTACTCATTTAAAACTACAGCAAGTATTATCTAGAATGGTGCCTGATGGTGTTTATTTAGATGCAGACGGGCTAGCTGAAGTAGATTTAGGTAATGGGACAAATTACAATCCGCAAGAAGCATTAAATATGTTTTTCCAAACAGGTTCTGTAATAGGTAGATCATTTACGCAAGAGGGGGATATGAACCCTGGTAAAGTACCTATTCAAGAATTACAATCAGGATCTGGCGGCGCTAAGTTGCAATCTTTAATATCTACATATAATTATTATATGCAAATGATTAGAGATGTGACAGGATTAAATGAGGCTAGAGACGGTAGTACTCCTGACGCCAGGGCCTTAGTAGGAGTGCAGAAACTAGCAGCCGCTAATTCCAATACAGCTACAAGGCATATATTAGATGCTACTTTATTTTTAGCAAAAGATTTATGCGAAAATTTATCACTGCGTATATCTGATATACTAGAGTATTCACCTACTAAAGAAGCGTTTATACATAAGATAGGTAATCAAAATGTGGCTGTGCTAGAAGAGATGGGTGATTTATATTTATACGATTTTGGTATATTTATAGAATTACAACCTGATGAAGAAGAAAAGGCAGTTTTAGAAAACAATATACAAACAGCTTTACAAGCAGGACTTATAGATCTTACAGACGCTATAGATATAAGAGAGATAAGAAACATAAACTTAGCTAACCAACTTTTGAAAATAAGGAGAGTTGAAAAGCAAGAGAGAGATCAGCAAATGCAACAGCAGAATATACAAGCACAAGCACAGGCTAATGCTCAAGCTACGCAGGTTGCGGCTCAAGCTGAAGTACAAAAACAACAAGCACTAACACAGCAAAAAATGGAGCTAGAACAAATGAAAGCTCAAATTGATGCGCAAAAAATGCAAGCTGAGGTTACGGCTAAGAAAGAATTAATGAATCTTGAATTCCAAATGAACATGCAACTAAAAGGTGTGGAAGTGCAAGGCAAGAAATCTGAATTAAAAGAGAGAGAAGACAGAAAAGACGAAAGAACTAAAATACAAGCAACACAGCAAAGCGAGTTAATAAATCAAAGACAAAATGATACAACGCCTAAAAACTTTGAATCAGCAGGAAATGATGTGCTTAACGGCAATTTTAACTTAGGATCCGGTGATCCTAGGTAATAATAGTAGTAATAATTATATAATATTTTATCATGGAAGAAGAAGTAAAAACAGAGGTAGAGAAGACAGAAGAAACTCAACCTCAAGAAGCTGCTCCTATAACACAGGAGGACAGTGGATTAATCAAAGTAGACTTAGGTCAATTAAACAAAGCAGAAGCAAATGCCATTCCAGAACAAGAAACAGATGCAAGCGATGTTCCTGTCAGAGAACCCGAAGACGCGAAGAGTAGCAAAGAAGTGGTTCAAGAAGTACGGGAGCCCGTTCAAAATGAAGAACAACCTGTTCTACAAGAAATAACGGAAGAGGAGGTACAGACCCAAGTAGACGAAGTAAAAGAACAAGTAGAAGAGGCTATTGAAAATCAACAGCCTGGAGTGGATTTACCTGAAAATATTCAAAAGGTTGTAGACTTTATGAATGATACAGGTGGCAGTTTAAAAGACTATGTTAATTTAAACACTGATTATTCATCTCTTAATGAGGACCAATTATTAAAAGAGTATTACGAGAACACTAAACCTCATTTAGATTCAGAAGAAATTGGATTTATCATGGAAGATAAATTTAGTTTTGATGAGGATATGGACGAGGATAGAGACATACGTAGAAAAAAGCTTGCCAGAAAAGAAGAATTAGCTAAAGCTAAAAATCACTTAGAAGGATTAAAAAGTAAATACTACGATGAAATAAAAGCTGGGTCACGGTTAAACCCAGAACAAAAAAAGGCGGTTGAATTTTTCAATCGTTATAACCAAGATAGCGAGAAGTTGACAGCAGATAGAGAAAAACAAACTTCTATATTTAATGAAAAAACTGAAAAACTATTTTCTAATGAATTCAAAGGTTTTGATTTCGAAGTTGGAGATAAAAAATTCAGGTATAAAGTTAATGACGTAGAAGGAGTGAAATCTAAGCAAGGAGACATTTCAAATTTTGTTAAGAAGTTCTTAAACGATAAAAATGAGATGGCAGATGCAAAAGGTTATCACAAATCTTTATTTACAGCAATGAATCCCGATGCAATTGCAAACCATTTTTACCAGCAAGGTAAAGCGGATGCGATGAAAACAAGTATGGAAAAAGCTAAAAACATTGATATGAATCCGAGAGGGACTCATGAAGATGTTAAGCCACCTAATGGGTGGACAGTTAGATCTATACCAGGGAATAACGAGTCAACTACGAAGCTTAGAATTAAAAAGAGAAAATAATAATTACTAAACTTTACAAATAATGGCAAATGGATCATTTACTGGGAGTGCGGCGGCTTTAGCGCACTTAACTCCTAGACCAACACAAACGTTGTTTAACGACAACTACCTGGCCCTAGCGGACATGGATTTTACACAACAATTCTTACCAGAAGTATATGAGAAAGAAGTAGAGCGTTACGGAAACCGTACGATCTCTGGGTTCTTACGTATGGTAGGAGCTGAAATGCCTATGGCATCTGACCGAGTAGTATGGTCTGAGCAAGGGCGTTTACACATTGCTTATGATGACGTTACTGTTACCAATGCAACAACAATTACAATTCCAGCTGGAGCTGGAGCTACTAACAAAAACCTAATCGGACCTGGAGACACTATCGTGATTGCTGACACTACTGGATTAACAGTTGAGAAAGCATACGTTAGCGCTGTATCTGTTGCGGGGAACGGAGTAGCTACTTTAACAATTGCAGGATATGCAGGAGCTGTTACAGTTACTGGTACTGGAAATGTGAAAGTATTCGTATATGGAAATGAATATGCAAAAGGAACTTCAAATGCAGGTACTTCTATTGATGCTGCTTTCGAACAGTTTGACAATAAGCCAATCATTCTACGTAACAAGTACAATGTAAGCGGATCTGATACTGCTCAAATCGGGTGGGTAGAAGTAACTACTGAAGCTGGAACTTCTGGGTACTTATGGTACTTAAAGTCTGAGCACGAATCTCGTATACGTTTCGAAGATCACTTAGAAATGGCTATGATTGAAGCTGAAAAAGCTGCTGCTGCTCTTACGCCAGCTGCTGGATTAGGAGGAGGAACTGAAATTACTGGTTCTGACGGGCTTTTCGCTGCTTTAGAAAACAGAGGTCTTGTTTATACAGATGCTGATTTCGGAACCGGAGCTGATTTAGGATTAAGCGATTTTGACGCTATCTTAGGAGAGCTTGATAAGCAAGGGGCTATCGAAGAAAACATGTTATTCTTAGATCGCGCAACTTCTTTAGGTATTGACAATATGTTAGCTGCTCAAAATTCTTATGGAACTGGAGGAACATCTTACGGTGTATTCGAAAATTCAGAAGATATGGCACTTAACTTAGGGTTCAGCGGTTTCCGTAGAGGATCTTACGATTTCTACAAAACAGACTGGAAATACTTAAACGATGCTACAACTAGAGGATTAGTTGGAGATATCGAAGGTGTAGTTGTTCCTGCTGGAACTTCAACAGTTTACGATCAAATGTTAGGTAAAAACATCTCAAGACCTTTCTTACACATCCGTTACAGAGCTTCTGAAGCAGATGATAGAAAAATGAAGTCTTGGATCACAGGATCTGTAGGTGGAAACTTTACAAGCGACGAAGATGCAATGAACGTTCACTTCTTATCAGAAAGATGTTTATGTGTACAAGCGGCAAACAACTTCATATTATTGAAGAATACTGCAGCATAATTAATTTTATTAGTGCGCTGGGGATCTTTGGTCCCTGGCCACTATTTTTATCAATTTTATAATATTATATCATGGCAAATAAGAAAAAGCCCGTAGCTACAAAAGCTGCACCACAAGAACCTATCACAGATGGGTTACCAATACAAGTAGAAAAAGTAGAGCCTGTAGCTGTTAAACCCGCTGCGCCTACTAAACCAAAATGGGAATATAGAGATAGAACTTACGTTTTAAAAACAGGTAAGTCTCCTCTTTTATATACATTACCATCAAAGCATTCAGGAAGGAAGCCTTTGTTGTTTTTTGATCAAGAAAAAGGTTATCAAAGAGAATTGCGTTACGCTACAAATCAAAAATCACCATTTGTAGACGAACAAAAAGGACCAGTTACTCTTGGTAGAATAGCTATGAGGGATGGGATAATTAAAGTAAGGAAGGAAGATGTTGCTTTGCAAAAACTACTTTCTTTATATCACCCTTTAAAAGATAAAATATATTACGAATTTGATCCAGTAAAAGTTTCTGTAAACGAATTAGATTGGATTGAGTTAGAACTAGAAGCATTAACACTAGCTAGAGATATGGACATTGACGCAGCTGAGGGTATACTTAGAGCTGAATATGGAAGTGAAGTTAATGATTTATCGTCTAGTGAGCTGAAGCGAGATTTAATGATATTTGCTAAAAGGCAACCAGCATTATTTATAGAGTTAGCTAATGATGACAATGTTCAACTACGTAATGTAGGAATCAAAGCCGTAGAAGCTAAAATAATAAACTTATCAGCGGACCAAAGAACGTTCACTTACGGTGAAGGAGGTAGAAAGTTAATGACTGTACCTTTTGACGAACACCCTTACAGTGCTTTAGCTGCATACTTCAAAACTGATGAAGGAATGGAAGTGTATAAAGCCATATTAAAAAGACTTTACTAAGTCATCTTTATAGTAGCTAGGCTGCTTAACGGTGGCCTAACTATTATAATAATAAAAAAAGAAAAATGAGCGTAAATATAAATACTGTTTATCAAAGAGTACTAGCCGTACTTAACAAAGAGCAACGAGGGTATGTTACGCCTCAAGAATTTAATTTGTTCGCAAACCAAGCACAATTGGATTTGTTTGAACAATATTTTTATGACATTAATCAATTCGGTAGAATACCAGGAAACGAAACCGAATATTCGGATATGGTAGATCTTTTAGAAAAAAAGCTAGCTATATTTGAAACATCTGCAGACCTGGTTGCTTCAGCGGGTAAATTTACTTTGCCGTTAGATATGTACAAGTTAGGAGCTATCCTATATAACAACATAGAAGTAGAAAGAATTACTCCAAAAGAATGGATAATAATAAACCAATCTCCTTTAACAGCTCCTAGTAACGCAAGACCTATATATAAGACTGCGGGAACTAATTTAATAGAAGCAAAAGGTGCTGCTACACTAACTTCAGGCGTAAGCGCTCAATATGTTAGAAAGCCTGCCACTGTAATATGGGCACATAAAACATTATTTAATGAGCCTTTATATGATCCTACAAATAGTGTAAACTTTGAGCTAGACGTTTCAGAAGAAACAGAGCTAGTTGTAAAAATACTAGAGCTTTGCGGCATCTTAATAAAGGACTTAGGTTTATACCAAGTATTTGACAAAGAAGATCAAGAAACAATACAACAACAAAAATCATAATATATGGGTTTAATAACACAAACTGACGAACAATACTATTTAGGCCCTGACGGAGTATGGAATAGCTTTGACGAAAATTACGGTAGCTATCAGTTCACATCTATAAAAGATGTTATAAATAACTTTATGATTTCTTATGTAGGCCTTGAAAAAAATATATCTAAAGTAAAAAGAACTGAGGTTGCTTTTCACGCTCAAAGAGGAATACAAGAATTTAGTTTTGATACATTGCCTTCCATAAAATCTCAAGAGATTGAAATAGGGCCCACCTTAAACTTTATTTTACCTAAAGACTACGTAAACTATGTAAAGTTAGTTTGGGTTGATTCTAAGGGTATAGAACGCATTATATATCCAACCAGTAAGACATCTAATCCGCTGCCTATACTTCAAGATTCCGAATTTGAATATTTATTTGACGAACAGACAGGAGAGATGTTAACCGCGGAAGAATCGGAAACTAGAAAAAGATTTCAAACTCAGAACAATACGAGTGATAATAATAATGAGGATTTAAACGACAGACTAAACCAAGGGGGTTGGGGTAGAAGATATGGGCTTTCTCCTGAACAAGCTCAAACAAACGGAGTGTTCTATATTGATCATATATCTAATATAATATACTTTGACTCAAGCTTCGTAGGTAAGGTAGTAACTTTAAAGTATATATCAGATGGATTAGCTACAGATGAAGAAATGGTTATTCATAAGCTTGCAGAAGAAGCTTTATATAACTACATAGCTTATGCAATATTGTCTAAAAGAGCTAATACTCCTGAATATTTAGTTGCTAGATACAAAAAGCAACTAGCTTCTACAAAAAGAAATGCTAAATTAAGATTATCAAATATCAAAATAGAAGAGCTTACGCAAGTTATGCGTAACAAATCTAAAATTATAAAACACTAATATATGGGTGAGTTTGTACATGTCTTCCAAGCAGGGAGAATGAACACAGATCTAGACGAAAGACTTGTTCCAAATGGCGAATATCGAGATGCATTAAACTTAGATTTAGCAAACTCAGATAATGGTAATATGGGCTCTTTGCAGAGTGTAGAGGGCAATTTGCAATTAAGGGGTAAGCCTCAATGGAACGATAATTATATAGATTCTTTAACTAACCCAAAATGTATAGGATCTTTTGTTGATGACAAAACGGATAAAATTTATTGGTTTATAACTTCTACAGAAGCCGACTGTATTGCTGAATACAGATTTGCAGGTGGTCAAATAAAGCCAGTTATAGTCGACACCAATAATGTTCTAAACTTTTCTGCACAGAACTTAATTACAGGTATAAATATGATAGACAATTTATTGTTTTGGACAGATAACAATTCTGAGCCAAAAACAATAAATATTGATAAATTTAAAAAAGGATCTGTAAACTTTGTAACACATACTAAAATACCTGCTTATGACAGCATAAGCCAAACATACAGCGCTAATTTAACAGGTAGACCTGATTTTAATGAAGCAGATGTAACGGTTATTAAAAAGTCTCCCCTTACCGCACTTACATTAGACATGTCAGCTAGCTCAAGAGGTAACAAACCGGGTACGGGCGCGAGCCCCGTTCCTTATGGGGTATATAATCCAACTCCAACCTCAAATCCTACGGCTAATGGTAGAATAAATTTTACTTATGCGCCTGACACCGCTACTCCTGAAATTAGGGAATCATTGCCTACTAGGTATGATTGGTCCCCT